>OLSE01001526.1_pt1 | contig 17795 bp, 16 predicted proteins | sample 1673191 | NCBI WGS metagenome assembly OLSE01 (sample SAMEA3136764, study PRJEB25190) | human gut metagenome | biome: human gut; feature: human-associated habitat; material: faeces | place: Austria | collected 2013
GGCAACTGATGCACGAGCCGATACTCTCGCCAAGACTTGCGGCGGCGTCATGAATTATTTAAACGCTTTTGCATAGGTAAATAAGATGAATACAAATGAAATATTAGCACAAAGATTTTATCGATTTTTTAAGTATACAAGGAATGTAGCATTAATTGCGTTTATTGTTTTCTTTATATTAAATGCAATTAATACAGGAAATAGTGTTTTATATTGGATTTGTTATGGATGTTTAATGGTTTCTATTGTAGGAGCAATGCAATCAGTTTTGTTGTATGTTCTTTCAAAGTATTATAAAAAGAGGTAATTTGAATGGAAAAAATATTTGAACAAATTGATAATTTGTTTGTAAATGGGGTTATTAATGGCATTATTTCAATTGTTATTGCAGGGATTGTTTTAATTGCAATCAATAAATTATTAAATAAGTTTATTAAAAAGAAATGGCCTGATAATTATGTTTTACAAAAAAGAATTAAAAAGATTATTCTCATTACAATCTTTTTAGCAATTATTTGTAGTGAAGTGAAGTTTTTAAAATCATTTGCGACTGCCTTACTTGCATCTGGAGGAATCGTTGCCGTAGTTATTGGACTTGCCAGTCAAGAAGCTGCAGGTAATCTTATTAATGGTGCCATGATTATGGCTTATAAGCCTTATAAGATTGGTGATTTTATTGTTGTTACAGGGCATAATGTTAAAGGAACTGTTATTGATATTTCACTTAGACATAGTGTTATTGAAACATTAGAAAAGACACAAATGATTGTTCCTAATGATATTATGAATAAAGCAATTATTGAAAATATTTCACAAATCGAACATGTTAAAGCAAATTATCTTTATATCGATATTTCTTATGAAAGTGATATAGATCAAGCAATCAAAGTGATTCAAGATCTTGTTGTAAAACATCCTTTATTCATTGATGGAAGAAAAGATAAAAAGGATCCATTAGTCCCTGTGATTGTTTCTGATTTAAAAGATAGCAGTATTCAATTAAGAGCAACAATCACTAGTGAAGATAATGTACAAGGTTTTCAAATGCTGGCAGATATTCGTAAAGATTTAGTCACTGAATTTAAAAAGGAAGGTATTGAAATACCTTACCCTCATATGCATATTGTAAAATAGTGTACGCATATTCATTACAAAACAAAAAACAGAGAAAGTGTTGATTATATCGATATTTTCTCTGTTTTTATATTTTATTCAGAAAAGTTATATTTATCGAATTAACAGGATAAATATTTATATTGGACAAATCAGCCAATGATTTATAGATTAGAATAGGTTATAATTATTAGAGAAAATAATGTTCAGTTTTAAAATAGGATATTTAATCAAGAAGTGAATGATAATTTATAAAGAAATAATATACTTAAAATAGAATTGTTCTATGAATTAAAAAATAATATTTGATTAGAAGGAGAAAAATTATGAAAAAGAGAATTTTATTTGTAGCAGGAGTATATGGTGTAGGAAAAACAACTTTATGTGATATCTTATCAGAAAAATATTTAATAAGTTCCTATTCATCAAGTGAATTAATATCCAAATGTAATCATGAAGAATATGGAAAAAATAAATATGTAAAGAATAGCAATCGTAATCAAGAAATATTAGTGAATCAAGTAAATAAAATTAAAGACGAATCATTTATTTTAAACGGACATTTTTGCTTAAAAGAAAAAAATAATAAAGTTATTTTATTAGAAAATGAAGTTTTTAAAAAATTAAATTTGAGTTGTATATTATTACTATCGGCTTCAGTTGAAATTATTAAAGAAAATTTATTTAAAAGAGATAAAATTTATTATGATGAAGAATATATTAAATTACTTTTGAAATGTGAAGAGGAACAAGCTGAAAAGGTATCTAATCTATATAATATACCTTTATTAAAATATAATATGCAGTTTAATGATAATGATACAAAAAACGTAATAAAATCATTAAAACATATTGGAGGCGAGTAATAATGGAGTATATATTGTTGGATACAAATATTTTAATATACCGTGAAGGTGAAAAGAAACTAGATAAAGATATTTTAACATTATATAGATTGTTGATGGATTCTATTGAATATAAATTGGTTATACATCCTTTATCTATTGAAGAGTTAAAAAAATATAAAGATAAAGAACAAAGAGATGTAATTATTTCAAAAGTATCTATCTATAAATTATTAGAAAATCCACCAAAAATTGATGAAAAATTTCTAGAAGAATGCGGAGGCGGAGCTAATAGTCATGAATATGTTGATAATAATTTATTGTATGCATTAAAGAAAAATTATGTTAGCTATTTAATTACTAACGATAAAGGTATTTTAAAAAAAGCGAAAAGATTAGGATTAAAAAGAGTATTGTCTATAACAGATGCAATAAATTTTTTATCAAAAGATGAAGAATTAATATTATCTAGAATGCCACTAATAATTAAAGAAAAAGAATTATGTGAAATAAGTATAAATGATCCATTTTTCACTAACTTAAAAAAAGACTATGCAAATTTTGAAAAATGGTATGAAAAAAAACAATTGCTTCACAAAAAAGCGTATGTAGCATTCAAAGAAAATGGACAATTAGGTGCTTTTTTAATGTTAAAAATAGAGGATGAAAGGGAAGGATATGATGATTTTGATGTCCCTTTAGAAAGAGGAAAGCGTATAAAAGTTTCAACTTTTAAGGTAGTAGATAATGGAAAAGCAATAGGCGAAGCATTATTAAAAATTATGTTTGACTATGCCTTAGCAAATGGTATACATGAAATTTATATTACTATTTATGATAAACATAAAAGATTAATAGATTTGTTTAAAGAGTACGGGTTTGAATTTTATACATATAAACTAACAGAAAAACAAATTGGTATATATGAAAAGGAAGGTGTTTATATAAGAAAAATCAGTAATGATAAAGTAAATTACCCTATTTTAAAAGTAGATGATCAATCAGTTTTTATTGTACCAATTCAAAATGAATATTGTAATATGTTGTTTCCTGACGTTTTGATTTCTAGTCAAATTTCAATGTCTGATTTAATGGGAACATCAACATATGGTAATGTAATCAAAAAAGCATATATTTGTACAAGATATTCTTCAAAGATGAAACCAGGAGATATCGTAGTTTTTTATGCGAGTAAAAGTATAAAGTCTATTGTTTGTATTGGGGTAGTCGATGATGCATTTAAAGCGAATGAACTTGATAGTTGTGATGCTTACAAAAAAGTGGTCAAAAGAAGAACTGTATATGAAGATTCTTATTTGGAAAATGCATATCAAAAAGGTTTTTTTACAATTCTATTTAAATATTATACTAAATTAGATAAATATATAAAATTGGAAGATGCTATTAGGGAAGGAATAATTAAAATGGCACCACAATCTTTACAATCTTTAGATAGAGAAAAATTTAAAAAATTACTTGAATTAGCTGGAACTGAAAATAAAATTAAAATATAATATTGAAACAAAAGAAAGAGGGATATATATGTGTAAAGTGTTAATGTCAATAAAACCGAAATATGCAATGCAAATATTAAATGGTACAAAAACATTTGAATATAGAAAAAATAGATTTAGAAGACAAAATATAGATTCTATTGTCATTTATGCAACCTCCCCAGTAATGAAAGTAATAGGTGAAGTGCAACTTGTAGGTGTATTAGAAGATGAGCCAAAAATAATTTGGGAAAAGACATATCATAATGGTGGTATAAATAAAGAAGCATATGATGAATATTTTGAAGGAAAAGAGAAGGCTGTTGCATATATTCTAGGAAAAGTAAAAAAATATGATAATGAAAAGCGACTTTCGGATTTTCATATAAATGTTCCACCACAATCATATTTTTATTTGGATTAATATTTAGCTATATTATCAAATAGTATCCGCATATTTAATACAAAATAAAAAATAGAGAAAGTGTTGATTATATCAATATTTTCTCTATTTTTATATGTGGTTTGTTGTATAATAAAAGCACTTGATTAACAGGTGTATGCAACATCAGCGCTAGGCTGTAATAATAATCATAGGAGTATGTCCTCTATATGAGATATTGTATAAGATATTTTATTCATGTCAATAAAAAAGAAATATGGATTACCCCCATACTTCTTCAGCGATTTCTTTAACTAACTTAAGCTTCTTCCATTGTTGTTCTTCTGTTAATTTATTACCAATTTCACATGAAGCAAAACCACATTGAGGACTTAAATATAAACGTTCTAAAGGAATATATTTAGTTGCTTCATAAATTCTTCTTTTAACAAGTTCTTTATCTTCTAAATCAGGTCTCTTTGTTGTAATAAGACCTAAAACAACTTTTTTATCTCCTGATACTTTCTTTAATGGAGCAAAACTACCAGAACGATGATCATCATATTCTAAGAAATAAGCATCTACATTTTCTTCACCAAAGAGTAAATCAGCCACACCATCATAAGCTCCTGAACTAAAGTAAGTAGAATGATAATTTCCTCTACATACATGAGTATTAATTGTTAAATCTTCAGGTGCACTAGCAACAACTTTATTATTTAAATCTAATAAAAGTTGTTTATATTTTTCTAATTCTTCTCCTTTTCTTCCTGTTAAACTTACAGCAAGTTCAGGATTAACCATACCACCCCATACACAATCATCAAATTGTAATTGACGGCATCCAGCATGATAAATTTCTTGAACAAATTCATTGTATGCTTTAACAACGTCGTCAGCAAAAGCTTCTTCACTACCATAGAAACCTAATGTTTTATCTAATAAATCAGCTCCTGTAAAGAAAGCATAGAATTGACCAGGTGAAGGAATTGTTTGTTTAGCTACAGTATTTTCATCTTCTAATGCTTTCACAAATTTAAAGTGTTCAACAAAAGGATGATCTTTACATAATACCTTTCCTGTCATAAAAGTATCATCAATCATAGCTGCTTCTCCATCAAACGTTTGATTGCCATCTACAGTCTTTTTATGTTCAACTCCATTAAATCCCCACATAAAGTCTAAGTGCCAAGTAGAACGTCTAAATTCACCATCTGTGATGGTATGATAACCTAATTCTTTAAGTTTATTTACAAGTTCTACAATACATTCATCTTCTACTTTTGTTAGTTCTTCTTTAGTTATATTATTTAATTCATAATTCTTTCTAGCTTCTTTTAATCTTTCAGGACGTAAAAAACTTCCTACAAATTCATATCTATTTAATTGACTCATATCGTTCATTCCTTTCAAACTATGTTTTTATTTTATCAATCAAAACATAGTTTGAATAATACAAATAATATCTACTTAGATATAGTTTTAAACTATATTCACCATTGTGCATAATGCACAAATGTATGCAATATTCTCATAACCTCAACACATATAATTTTTAAACTTTCTTACATATAATATAAGTAACAAAAGGGATATAAAATACTAAGGAGGAACAAAAACATGTGTGTAAATTACTATTCATATTTAACAACTAATCAAGCAGATTCTCAACCAGGTTGGGCTAAAAAAGACAGATTCGATTCAAGCAACACAACATTATCAAGAATTAAAAATCATGTTGTTAAAAACTATTTCTCTAAACTATTTAAATAATATATAATATTGAAAAACCTGCACGAGATGCAGGTTTTTTTTTTGAATATTTATGTTGTTATGAGGGTTTGCCCTAGTGCTATAAAGTTTAGTGGGTTCAGCTTTTTTTCGTTTACTTTAAATATAATTTATTACTGCTATTTACTAATTGTGTAGTGGTTAGCTAATAATTTTCTAATTTATTAAGGCAGCGTAAAATAAATTTAGTTAATTTTATTGAATTGAATTAATAATCTCTGGTATTGAGTTGTTTACTTCTTCAATTAATGTTTTGATATTAGAGTAAATGAAATTTCCTTCTGATAAAATTTTTTTCTTTTCTTTTTCCCCTAAGTGATTAAATTTTTTATCTTCAATAGAATTATTTAATAGATTGTCAAAATTTAATTGAATAAATTCTTTAGTATTACTGAATATATAATCATACAGCTTTTGAGAATCTAAAGTTTTATCTTTAAAGTTTATTTTAATAATTTTTTCATCTACACATAAAATATAATCTTCTAAATCTGCATAAAATTTAATATTCTTTTCCATATCGTTTCCATCTCTTTCTTAAAGCTTCTATGCCACCTTCAATGTTATCTGATATAACAGATAGCATTGAATAGTCATCATTTTCATATTCTAAGGCACCTGAATTAATGTATAGATTACCATTTTCATCATTTTTTCCAATAAATATTACATTATCTACATCAAGATTAACTATAAATTGAGGATTATGTGTTACAAAAATTATTTGTCTATTTCTCGACATCTTTTTAAAATCTTCTAATACATATTCATTTATTGCTTTTTGTGATACTCCATCTTCTGGTTGATCAACGACATAAATACCCTTGTTTTGAGTTTCCCCAGAAATAATGTGAAAATAGCTTCGTTGATTCATTCCAGCAGATAGTTCTTTATGAATATCATTTTCTCTATCAACTGGATTTATAATTTGCTTAGATTTTAAATCTGAATCAAAAATTTTTTTCATCTTTAATATTAAATAATCAAATCCTGTTGAATCATCAGGAATATTTGATACTGAATCATTTAATTGATTATAGTTAGTTTCATATGGATTTACTATTTTTCCTTTTTTAAAACATTTACTGAATACCTCCATAAAATATTGTGAATTGATTTTATCAATATTGCAAGTATTTACAAAATTATAATTTTGATTTATATGCTTATTAGGAATAATATCAGTTTCTGGTACGTTAGGAATATAATCTTTTTTTTGAATTTGATATTTTAATAATTCAATAAAAGAATCTTTAACTGTACTAAGTTCATCATGTATACGAGTCAATTGTTCTTGATATGCTGTGCCTGCTCTAGCCCATTCTGATTTATAGTCTTTTAAAATAGTTTGATATTTTGCGTATACATCATCAAAAAATACTTCATCAGAATATTTTTGTTTATATTTTTTATTTAGGTTAAATAAATATTTGACTATATGTTTATCTATATACTCTAATTCATCTGTTTCAAATTGAATTTTGCTCCGATTATTTAAATTTGTTAATACTAAATCCAACCATTCATAATTATTCTGATAAATTGTTTTTTTTGAATTTCTTTTTTCTTTGATTTGAGTTAAATTCAAAGAATTTTTGCCATCCTCTGAAATTGTAAAATCTATTTTTAATAGTGAATTATGTCTCTGAAAATTTTTTTCACTTTCAATAATTATACTTTTTAATCTAATCAATTCATTATTAAGAATGGTTTTATGATTAGAAGTATTAACGTCCCCTTCAAAAAAAGATGAAAGAAATTTATCCTTTTTAAATTCATTTTTTTCAAATTTATCTCGTATTTCTCCTTGGCAGTCATATTGAAAAATATCATTTTTTTCAATTTCATTTGATAATTTGATATGATGCTTATCGATATATTTTTTATATCCTGATATTTTAGTCTTATTAAATTTTGAGGAAAATTCCTTGTCTAATAAACTATATAAAAATAAAGATTTACCAACTGAATTGTCGCCAATAATAACATTTATTCCTCTAGATAATGGAATTGAATAATTAGCTCCATCTAATGATATCGACAATTTATCTAACGCACAATTGGTACTAAAAAACCTGTTTTCATAACTAAATCTAGAATAATCAGTAAAACACATTTTTAGTCCTTTAAATGTTGGAAGACATTTTGCATAAGTAAATAATACATCGGTATTGTCGTTTTTATATTCTTGTTCTTCCTTAGCATTCATAAAAGGATAGTTTTCCCATGAATGACAATCCGTACCAGTTATAAATCCTATTTTTGAATCAAGTTCTGTTTTTATAACAAATGAATTATTAAACATTTCATTATTTCTATTTTTAAATTCTAATGCATCAAAATAGCAAGTAAATAATAATTCATTACTGCGTTCTTTTAAAGTTAATAAATCACTTTTAGTTATACTTTTACCGGTAGGAGAAGATTTTTGATGCGCAATAAGTAAAACACTAAGATTGATTTCTCTTAAAATTTCAGTAAATTTATTTTCACTGAATTCGTTGTTTAAATCATATTTAGGAATAAAAGTTCCATCTTTCGTTTGAGTAGATATAATATTTGAAATATTCATTAATTTTTCTTCATCGCTATCATCAAAAATAGCAATAACATGAACGGTTTTTTCTTTTAAAGTTGATTGTTGAAACGAAACACTAAACTCTATACCAGGTAAAACTTTTTTTATACAATTGTCTTTTTCTTCTTCAATTTTTAATTTTTTGTATAGATCATATGAAAAAACGTCATGATCTGTTATGCTGAAAATATTAATTTTTTTTTCGATGATTTTCTTAATTAAAACATTGGTATTATCTATCTTATTATATTCAACTAAATTCCCATCTTTATGTTTTGAATAATAAGAATGGATATGTAAATCAATTTTTTGTGCAGATTTTACTATTTTATTCATTTTTTAAACTCCTTTTTTATTAAAGTTATTTTTCTTAAAAGAAACTATTTTCACAAATTTCTTTATATAACAACTTAGTAATTATAAAATTATACTTACATATTTTATTAAATAAAATATGTAATATCAGATATCTTTTCAATGTGATTTGTTTAAGTTGTGACATAAATCCTATTTTAAATAGATAAAAATGATTTATATAGATTTATATAAGTTAAAATATTTAATTTGTGTTTTTATTATAATTAATTTATCAATATATCATGAAAAAATCGAATTAATAATAACATTAAGTATTTTTAAACATCGAAAATAAGAATTTTGTTATTACTAAATTTTTAATTAAATATAATAACAAAGAAATTAGTTTTGAAAATCTCATAAAGTTGATTGCTATCTTTTTTGCTATTTTAGAATGGATTTTATAAAAAATATTTCAAAAATAATCAGCCTATTTTACGGAATGGGATTATTTAAGAATCATTAACGGTCAAAGAAAGTGGAAATATAAATTCTATATGTACTCTTTAGTTTAACAATCAATTTAATTTCATCGGTAAATTATTAATGCTTTTTATTTGCATAATTGATAGCAAAGAAAGAGAAAGATATTCAGATATTTAGAAGAGGACAATCAATATATCAATGATTTTAAAATAATCCTAGACACATTATTTTAGTCTAATTTATTTTTATAATTACTTAGGATATCGGAATAAGAGACAAAGTTCATATCATTCCACTCTTCTGTAATTACGTCAATTCCTTGAGAGTCAGTACGATGATTTGTTGAAGATATGTAATATCTAGTGATATCCTTATTGTAATCAATCATTGAACCACTTAAATTTTTTCCAACAACATATGCCTTTACTCTTGAATAATCACCATGAGCATATTTTTTTACAACCCAATCAACATATTTCATTGTTTGTAAAATTGCATCTTGATTTATTTCTTTAGTTTTTAACTCCATAATAATATATTTTGAAACAATTCTTTCATTTTCAAATCCTTTAATATATCTATATCCAAATAAATCCATTTTATTTATGTATTCAGATGGCTTTGTGGGAGAAGCAGGATATTATCTTGATAAAAAGTCAATTTTGCCGAATATATTGTCTGGATATTTTACATAATCTAAAATCATACCTTCTATTCGTGTTTCATTATTTATAACACCTTGGCTATTTAGCCCTTCAATAAAGTAATCGTATCCATTTAATTTATAAATTGACGTATATCGCAAAATAAGATTTTTTAATTTTCTATAGTTACTTTCTAAGTTTGCTTGATTACATATTTGGGTTGAGTCTTTTGTTAAAATTGCGTTTTCATTTTTGTATATTAATATTGATTTAATAATATGATTTTCTTCATCATCCAGATGTATAAAAGATTTCTTTTGAAAAAACCTTAAAGCATATACGGTATCAGGAGAAGCATTTAATATATCATCTGTATCAACACCCTTTCTAAAAAATATTGGGTCGCTTTCAAAAGATATAATAAAAGGAAATAATTCAGGAGATAATAGTTCTTCGACTTGATTTTCTGAATCATTTTTAAAAACAGTAGCATCACGACCAAATGATTTTATGGTTCCAACTCCATATATATTGCGATTAAAAAAGAAATAAATATTATCTCCAGGTTTCATTCCTAAAAAATCTGCTTCAACAACTGTTTTTGTTTTTGTATTTTTAATGAGTGTTGCATATATTCCCTCGTTAACTATATCGAGATATTTTTGATATTTTGCTTTTTTCTTTTTTTCATTGATTGTAGTACCAGTTTGTCTTGCAATTTCAGATTCTGATGCTGATAAAGTCATGATATATCCTGCCAAAAAATATGCCTCCTATAATTCATAAGATTTAAAATCGTATTCTTACAGATGTTCTCTATTTTCAATTGCATAAATTATTTCATCTATACATTGTTCACAGTAATTGGTTACGTCTTTACTCCAAAAATGAAGAACAAACCAATCATTTTGTTTCAATAAGATATCATTTCTTAAATCTCTATCGATATTTTCTTGTATTTTTTCTATCCAATATTCTTTATTGCTTTTTAACTTTGTTTTTCTTTGTTCGAAGTCTTTGCCATGCCAAAATTCTCCGTCTATAAAAATAGCAATTCTATATTTTGTTAAAGCAATATCTGGTGAGCCAGGTAATTCTTTATAATTTAATCTATATCTATACCCTTTATGCCATAAAGATTTAGCTAACATAACTTCTGCAGAATTCTTTTTTGTTTTAACATGAGACATTCTTTTAGAAATTTCAGGAGATGTTTCTAATTTTTGGTGTTTCATAGTTATTTATATTTTAATTGTTTAAGAATGTAATCATTATTGATCCAAAAGCTATGTGTGGTCATCCATTGGCCATCTGGTAATTCATTTGCATCTCTTTGAATATTTCCTTGAGTGTACCCATCTTTTAATTTAAAAGCAGCTTTTTGAGCATGTGGCCGTATATGTATGATAGGATTATCTGATTTTTTGGGTAAATCATTTTTTATACGATTGTTTGTTTTTATAAATGATACGCCAGTTATGATTTTTTCTTGGATAGCTATCCAACCATCTTTTACTGTTTCTTCTAAATCTCTATAAGGCATGTTCCACATTTGTGCGCCTAGGAGATTGTAAGTTTCTCCATTTGATTTAAAGACAACAAATAAGAATTTTGTTGTTGAAAAGTATTCATGAATATAAGAAGTGTCCCAAGTTTCATTTGCTAAATCTTTATATTTAAACGATGGAAAAGACATGTTTTCTCTATTTTTACCATTCTCTTCTAATCGAATAGCTTTTACTTTAATATTAGCTTTTTCAAATTCTTCAGCGTGATTTCCTTTGATGCCTAGCATTCTAAAACATAAATCAATCCATTGAGATTTATTATTATTATATTCTCTATCAAATAATGAACATAGCTCTTTATCTGTTTTATTTTTATAACGTTCAATTTTGCTAATAATGATTTGCTCAAATGATAAATGTTTAAGTTCATCTATATTTTTGATAATGGATTCATTTTCTAATTTATGAGTCAGTACGTAATCTTGTAATACATGTGTCATATAACTATTTTTTAAGCAAAATGCTCTTCTTTTTGCAGGAATATGATTTCCATAATATTGCTCACGCCAACTACTTTGTGCAGTACTTCCTTTGGTACATGCACCTAAATAATAAGTATCACTTTCACTTAGTTCATGGGCTTTTCCTTCTTTGATTTTTTGAGTAATAACTTTGTAATCATTAATAATAATTTCTAAATCTTCAGGAGGTGGCGTAAATAAATTTACATATTTAATTTGGTTGTCTAATCTGTTTTTTGACTTATCTCTTATGTATTGAACGAGAAGTATTTTATTGATTTTTTCATATACATGACTTTTATAAAAATCATCTTCAACAGGATCTTTATAAGAAATCATTGTAATAACTAATCGTTCGCCAGCAGTTAAAGTACCATCTTTCTTTATATCAATAGGAGTTTGTTTGATTTCTACACCTATTTTATCTAAGTCAGCATTTTGATTAGAATTAGGCTCATATCCAAAGTAGAATTTTTCAATAAAGTTACCTAACTGCCCTTTTGCATTATTTAAAGTTAATAGCTTGTCGTTTTTTAAACTATTTATAAATTGTTCTGATCTATTCATTTTATTGCCATTATCTGCTTCTAAAATATATTCCTTGCATAAATTAAGGATATCTCTAAACGTGGAGTTCTCCATTTTTTTAGCATAATTTAAAACGCTATTTAAATCAGTATCATCATAATCAAAAAGCATTTTCATCACCTCTTTTGCTAGTCTTTATCATATAAAAATATTATACAATTTTAATAAAAGAAACTCGACAATTATATTAAAAAAAACTTGATCGACTTGACTCAAAATGTTATTATATGTTATAGTAATGCGTCAAAATACGAAGTGTTGGACATTTTTTATAAAAGGGAAGGAAAAGTAAGAAAAATGAGGAAAGATGTAATAGAATTATTTGCCGGTGTTGGTGGATTTAGAGTTGGATTGAATGATATTAATGGATTTGATGAAAATGGTGTTGCAATAGAAAATAGAGATTGGAATTTTGTATGGTCAAATCAATGGGAACCATCTACAAGAGTTCAACATGCTTTTGAATGCTATCAAACAAGATTTGATTTGCATGAGTCAGATGATGAAAACAATCCACTTCATTGGTGTAATAAAGATATTTCAACTGTTCCTGCAAATATCATTCCTAATCATTCATTACTTGTCGGAGGATTTCCCTGCCAAGACTATTCTGTAGCTAGATCTTTATCAGGGGAAAAAGGTATTAAAGGTAAAAAAGGTGTTCTATTTTGGGAAATATCTAGGATATTAAAAGAAAAGAATACACCTTTTGTTTTGTTGGAAAATGTGGACAGGTTATTAAAATCACCAGCAAGTCAACGTGGTCGAGACTTTGGTATTATGTTAAGAACATTCTATGATTTAGGATATAATGTGGAATGGAGAGTTATTAATGCTGCTGAATATGGATGTGCTCAAAAAAGAAGAAGAACTTTTATATTTGCTTGGAAAAGAAATTTAAATTATAATGCTATATCGCAAAATACCCCTTTTCAAATTATGTATAATGTAGGATTGTTTGCAAGAAATTACCCTATAGAAAATAATGCTATTAAAAATAATAATGTGAATCAAGATATTGATTTAACAATATATACAGATACAGTAGAAATGACAGAAAAATTTAAAACTCCTTTTTACAATACTGGAGTAATGATAAATGGAATTGTAAATACTTTTGATTCATTTCCTATTGTTGAGCCTTTTATTTCGATGCGAGAAGTGAGAGAAAATAGAGCGGGATTAAATGAATATTTTTTAACCGATATACAAAGGGAAAAATTTGAAATTTTAAGAGGAAGTAAAAAAATCTTAAGGACAAAACCAAATGGAGAGACATACTATTATTCTGAAGGAAGTATGGCATTTCCGGATTCTCTTGATTTACCAGGTAGAACAATGTTGACGAGTGAAGCTTCAATCAATAGAAGTACTCATGTCATAGAAGATATGGAAACAGGTAATTTAAGATTTATTACTCCCGTTGAAGCTGAAAGATTGCAATCGTTTCCTGATAATTGGACAAACACAGGAATGCCTTTAAAAAGACGCTATTTTATGATGGGAAATGCGTTAGTTACACAAATTATTAATCGTCTTGAGAATGATTTATCGAATATTATAATAAATGAATAGTAAAAAAGATAGCATATAAAGTAGAAATAAAGTTTCAAACAGATATGCTATCTTTTTCTATTAAATATTAATAGCTATAGCGGTTTTAGTGGCATTAACATTCTTTTCAAATTCTTCATAATCAATTAATTCCTTGATCATTTTATTATAATTTGCTTCTTTATTTTTGTTGATATAGTTTAACAAATATAGGTTTGTTGCCATACTATATACTTTTAAGAGTTTATTTATTTTATCTTGTGTAGATAATAAGTCACATATTTTATTAACATCACCATGACATTCAAATCTTGAAAATCCATCTATAACAAAGAATGTAATAGGAATAAGACCATCATTTTCTTTTTTTGTTTGTTCACATAATAAGTAGAACAAATAGAGCTCGAGCATTGCATTTATAGTAAGTTCTGGATTTTTTATAAAATTAGTAACAGTTTCATATTGGTTACTTTTTGGTACGAGTAATTGACTCTTTTTTTGTACTGCTTGTTGTGAATTTTCTGAAAAGGCTAAAAATACTTGTAAGAGTTTTTCTAAATTTATTGTAAAATCTTTAACTTTTTTAAATTTAAGACCATATTTATCAATTAAAGCCTGATTTTTACTTAATAATGTTGTTATAGATTTGTATTGTTGACTGAATTTATATTCATCACTTTGTTTGATTTTTAACAAAAACCCTTTTCTCTCAAATTCACTTTGTATTCTTAAAAATTCTTCTTTATTTGATGTAAATGTTTTTTCATCAATTGAATTTTGAGAGTTGTTGTATTTGACAATTTGTTTGTATAGGTTATCTACATTACTAATTTTTAGTATTTTTACCATTACATATGTATTTTTGAATTCATCTTCTCTTATTGTATCGCTATATTCATCTAAAACTTCGCTAATAGTACTAACTGTTTGGCATCCGTTTACGATTTGTGGATTTTTTACAGAAAAAGAAACATTACAATCTTTAATACCTGTGTTTTTACTTTTTACACTTGTCATCTCATCACAAATAATGGTAATTCCGTTATTATAATAGAAAAAATTTTTTCTATCTTCAGGATCTTTTAGCGTAGCTTTCATTTTTTTGTTTACAGTTCCTTTTGCTCCTAAATATTCACGAATATTTTCATTAAAAATAGGATAATTTACTTCTTTTGCTTTTTGATGAATATTATAAAGAGTATTAACAGGAGTTAATACATATCTTGCATCTAAAGCATTATTCATTTTATATTGCTTTGTATCAATATTTAAATATGTTCCACTATTTATTGTTGCAATATCAACTGTTAATTCCTTTGTGTCTACAATAGGTTGATTAAAATATTGAGCATAAATATCGTCTAGATAAAAAACTTTTGCTTCTTTATTTTTATGATTTACGTTATATGAACTAATTTTTTCTAGTAATTTATAGTCCTTATTGTTATTAGTTATATATAAATGAAAAAATAATTGAAAGTCATCATCGCTATGGTACTTATTATATATTTTTTGCAATTCAGGGGAGTGTGAGTAGGTTCCTTTTTCCAAAGCACCGATACTACGTGTTAAGAAGTCATTAAATACATAATCAACACTTACATTAGAATTATCATCGTAATATTTATTTTGTATTATGTACAAATTTTTTAGTTCTTCATGCCATATGTAACAGTCTATTCCCTTATCATTATAGTCAATGATTTTTTCTTCTATTACATTTTCATCTTCCTTAAAAATTTTATCTAAAATCCAAAAATTAAATGCCCATTCATCTTTTTGCAAATTTTTCATGGTTGGGTATAGTTCTTGATATTCTTTAATATCTTCTGCAATTTGTTTTCTAAAATCTTTTTTATTTATAAAATCCATAATATTTTCCTTTCTTAAATACAGTTTCTTTTACATATTATATCAAATAAACAGCAGTTTAAAAAATTGATTTTTAATTAACTCTGAATTAGAAATTATAAGACAAATTAAATTTAATAAAAGATCACTTTTGTCATATAAATTATACGTATTAAAATATACATGTTTTAAATCTATAATAATTTATAGATAATTGCTTAATTTATTAGAATACTTGATGTGCGAACAGTGACTTTTCATTTTGATTTTGATTAAATATATGAGAAGTTGGCTATATATTCTTTTTTTAAAACATTTTGTTTATATTGATTCAACCTAGTTATCAACTCTTTTAAATAAATTTTATGTTCAAGAAAATCAATCCCATATAGTTCATTTAACAATTTTTGCAAAAAATTAATTTTTTCTTCAATTAAAGGAATTTCACTACCCCAAAAAGAATTATGATTAGGAAATAGTGAGATTTTTTTAAACATATCGCAGCTATTATTTTCTTTAATAAATATTTTTATATATTTCAATCTTTCATTTGGAAGTGCAGTTGCAATTATATCAAAAATATCTTTTATCTTATCTTCGTTATACGCATTCTTATTAATATATTCTGTTATCCATAAATTTTTACGTTCTATAATTAATGGATTTGTCATTTCTGATAAAGAAAATATATTAATAATTGTATCGTTTTTTGAATAGGAAAAATATGAATATTGAATATTAGTGTATGCAATATTTATCAGTTCATGATAATTATCCATCATCCATATTTTATCAAATATCTTGTTGGTGAAATTACATTCATTAATTTCACTACATTTTGTAGTTATTTTATTCCAGTATTTTGAATTGTTTTGTATTAATCGAAGTAATAATTTACCATCATAATCAAAATTATGATTTTTAATAGCTAAAAGATATAATTCTAATAATTTATCTGTATCTGTCAGACTTTCTTCTTTGATTTGATAAGCCATATCAACAATTTCTTGATTAAGACCTAATCGCGATGAAATTTCGATCGCATAAGAATTCCCAACACTGCCCTCAATCAAGCGATAAGTTGGCTGCATCAGTTCTTGATCAAATTCTACTGCTGCTACTAAAATATAATCTTCATTTTTAGCAAATTCTTTTAAGCCTGAATAATGGGTTGAAGCTACAATCAAGGGATTGATTTGATGTAAATATCTTAAGATTGCTTCAGCAATACTTTGTCCTTCACGCGGATCTGTTCCAGAACCAATTTCATCTAGTAAAACTAATGATTTTTCAGTTACTTCATTTGTTATTTCAACTAATCTTTTCATATGGCTAGAAAAAGTTGACAATGATTGTTCAATTGATTGTTCATCACCGAGATCAACACAAATTTGATCAAACATTGGAACCGTTGCTTTAGTACAAGGCAAAGCCATAGCACACAGTGCCATCACACTTAATAACCCAGCCGTTTTTAAAACAACTGTTTTCCCTCCTGTATTCGATCCACTAATCAATAACATTCTCTTTGGTGCATTTAACACTATATCATTAGCTACAACATCATGTGGCTCAATTAAAGGATGTCTCGCTCTAATCAAGCTAAAATGCTGGTAGTCTTCAGCCACTTCTGGAACTATTCCATCTATTTTGACTCCATAAGCAGCCTTTGCGAAAATAACATCAATATCAATCATTAGTTCTTGGTCTTCATGTAGAACATCATAATGGTCTTTTACATTATTCGAAAGTACGGTTAAGATTCGATTTACTTCACGTCGTTCATCATCTTTAGCATGAACTAGCTGATTATTCATTTGAACAATTATATCAGGTTCAATAAACATTGTTTGTCCGCTTGATGAAACTGCATGGACAATTCCTTTAATTAAATTTTTATTGCCGGCTTTGACAGGCAAAACCAGATGATTATTTCTTGAAGAAATAGCTTCTTAACTTAAATAATCTTTATTAGCAACTTTTACTTGATCAATTTTTGTTCTAATATTAGATTCAATTGATAAAATTTGGCGTCTAATTCGTCTTAATTCCGAACTAGCACCATCTAAAACATTTCCACTACTATCAATACAGCGATTAATATCAGCTAATAATTGTTTAGGTAAAACTAGCGCATTGCATAA
>OLSE01001529.1_pt1 | contig 17781 bp, 10 predicted proteins | sample 1673191 | NCBI WGS metagenome assembly OLSE01 (sample SAMEA3136764, study PRJEB25190) | human gut metagenome | biome: human gut; feature: human-associated habitat; material: faeces | place: Austria | collected 2013
GTTTGTGGATGAACTCACGATAAATCCGGCATCGTGGGTAATCTACCACTTGTTTAATTTGAAGTTGGTATTCAGGCATAGCAGTCTCCTCTTTACTAATTATTAAAGGTAGGGAAATAAAAGTCATAAAATGTTTCAATAAAAACCGTTGACTTGGATGGGCTTGGAGGTTATCATATAATATGTATGCGTCTGCGATTAAACAAACAAGCCGTTCTTCATGTAGAGATTATGGTGGATACGGCATACTGGGATAGCATAGCAGAATGCTGCCATTCCTGTGCCAGTAATATGCCATAACAGACGCACTACAACTTTCTACAATTTTTCTACAACTTTTGAGGCGAAAAGGACGGCACAAGAGGACACAAGACGAATGAAAAAAGTTTCACGAATCGAGTATTGTGCGAGTTTTGAACCCCTACAGAGCGGCATGGGGCAGGATGGAGAGAGCAAAATTTTATTCCCGACAATGAAGTCGCTGGACTCTGACAAGAAGGTTGAAAAGCGTGTTGAGGCTCCTGTGGAGGCTGCTCAGACGGCTCCCGTTGTGGAGGAAAAAATCGATTTTTCCAATGTGGAGATCGAGCCGCTGTTCCAGGATCAGGTGGATTTTAACACCTTCTCCAAGAGCGATTTCCGTGCCGTAAAGGTCAAGGAATGCGAAGCTGTGAAGAAGTCCAAAAAGCTCTTAAAGTTCGTTTTGGACGACGGAACCGGCACTGATAGGGTCATTTTGAGCGGAATTCACGAGTATTATGAGCCGGAAGAACTGGTCGGTAAGACCTGCATTGCAATCACCAATCTGCCTCCGAGAGCGATGATGGGCATTGATTCCTGCGGTATGTTGATCTCCGCCGTGCATCACGAAAACGGCGAGGAAAAGCTCCATTTGCTGATGGTTGATCCTCACATTCCGGCAGGCGCAAAGCTCTATTGATTGTCCCCTGATCGGGCTAAAAAAGCCTCTCGTACACCAATCCGTACACCAATTTACACCAAGGGTGCACCACGGATGCCGAGAAAAATGTGCGATTGAATTTCAGCCTCGCAGAAGTGATTCTGCGGGGCTGTTTTTTTTGAAAACTATATATTCAGATATGAGACTCGGTGAGAAAGCACCGGGTCTTATTTTTTGCGCTCACTACGCCTACTAAACAGGCGCAGTGGGCGCTTTTTTGTTTTCTAAAACCGGCACAAAAAATTTTTTTGAAAAAGTGTGGGAATCTCGCAAAAAAATTCGGCAAAGAGAAAGTGAGAAGGCGAAAAGCCTTCCGGGAACCTTGAAAATTTCATATACATTCATCAGATACATTCCTTGAGTCAACAGCCAAATGAAGGTACGCCAAGACCCACCTGCCGCTAACGGTATCAGCGGGACAAAAGGTGGAGAGCGACCCCGAAACCATTCTGAAATATCTGGTAGCTACGGATACGGCCACGACAGGCTTAGGGTATAATGATACTTTTCTACGGAACCGGCGGAGTACCCGGCGGGGGTGAGATTCCCATGGACCCGATTCGCTATCGGGCGTCTGATGACTTCCTTTTCTGCATTTTGGGTTCGAGGAAAAATGAAATGCAGCGACGAAAGCCCCAAAAGGTATTTTGAGGCTTTCGTGGATCAGAAATGATTCAAATAAAGAGAAAGGAGGAAAACCCCCATGGAAAACTGTAAGGTGATCGCCATCACAAATCAGAAGGGCGGCGTCGGCAAGACGACAACCGCAGTCAATCTCGGCGTGGGACTTGCAAGCTCCGGGAAACGGGTTCTGTTGGTGGATGCTGATCCGCAGGGCAGCTTAACCGTGAGCCTCGGCATAAAGAACCCAGACGAGCTGAATGTATCGCTGTCTTCCCTTATGCAGTCGGTCATTGATGATGAGCCGCTTGCGGAGGGTGCAATTATCCGGCACCAGGAGGGTGTGGATTTGCTCCCCTCGAACATTGAGCTCTCCGGTATGGAAACGGGCCTGTTCAATGTTATGAGCCGCGAGTATGTTCTGAAAAACGCCATCGACGGCATGAGAAAAAGCTACGACTACATTCTGATTGACTGTATGCCCTCGCTGGGCATGATGACGGTCAATGCGCTGGTTGCGGCAGACAGTGTGATTATCCCGTCTCAGCCGAACTTCCTGTCAACCAAAGGTCTTAACCTGCTTCTGCGCTCCATTTCAAAGATCAAGCGGCAGATCAACCCAAGATTAAAGATTGACGGCATTTTGCTGACGATGGTGGATAACCGCACCAACAACGCCAAGGCGATTATTTCCTCGCTTCGTTCCACCGTGGGAGAGAACATCCGCGTGTTCCGTTCCGAGATTCCTTTTTCGGTAAGAGCTGCGGAGTGCAGTCTTTCCGGAGAAAGCATCTTCTCCCATGACAGGAACGGCAAGGTCGCAGCAGCGTATGAGGCACTCACAAAGGAGGTGACAGAGCTTGAAGAGCGTGCAAAAAATCGATCTGGGCCTGACCGGGTACGATGAGCTTTTCATGAATGACGCGGAGCGAAAGGAAAATAAACTCCCGCGCATTTATGATATCCCCCTCTCGGAGATCGACGATTTCCCTGACCATCCCTTCAAGGTGAAGCTGGATGAGGACATGGATCAGCTTGTCCAGAGCATCAAGGAGCGCGGGATCATCACACCTGTCACACTCCGACCGAAGGAAGACGGGCGGTACGAGATCGTATCAGGGCATCGCAGAAAGAAAGCCTGCGAGCTTGCCGGGTTTGATACCGTGAAGGCCGAGGTGCGGGAGCTGACCCGTGATGAGGCCATCATCCTGATGGTGGAATCGAACCTGCAGCGTTCTGTGATCCTGCCGAGTGAAAAAGCTTTTTCGTACAAGATGCGCTTGGAGGCCATGAAGAGACAAGCAGGCAGACCAGCTCAAGATAATTATTCCCCATTGGGGAACAATTCTTTTGGAACAAAATCCTCAGACGAAATGGCTGCGGAAGTGGGAGAAAGCAAAAATACTATCTTCCGCTATATTCGCCTTACCGAGCTTATTCCGGAGCTTCTGGATTTGGTTGATGAGGGACGCATTGCGTTCAGACCGGCGGTGGAGCTTTCGTACCTGCAAAAAGAGGAACAGCGCGCCCTGCTGGAGCAAATCGCCTACGCAGATGCCACGCCGTCCCTTGCCCAGGCCATCAAGCTGAAGCGGTTCTCCCAGGACGGGAAGCTGACCAACGAGGTCATCGAGTCGATTATGAGCGAGGAAAAGCCGAACCAGAGGGAGAAGATCAACATCAAGTACGCTGAGGCCAGAAGATTTATCCCCGCCAGCATTCCCTACGAAAAAACCGGTGAGTATATTCTGAAAGCGCTGGAATATTATCACCGGTATCAGGAACGGCAGAAAAGTCGGAATGACGCAAGATAGGTTCTTCGCCAAGGGGGCAGTTTACCCTTTTGACGCTGCGTCAGCGCCGTTCCCCCTCTCACACTCTCCCCCCTCATTTACCGGCAATACCAGCTCAAAAGGAAAATATACAGGCGGCACAATTGAAGAAAACCAAGTGCATTCGTACAATATGAGAAAAAACAGTCATTGGAGGTCATCCCATGAAAAAGAATCTCATGTTGTGCGCGCTCCTGCTTTCTGTATTGCTTTCCGGATGCGCCGCAGAGCCCCTGCAAGGGCAAACGGTGGGAAACACACCGAAAGCTCCAACGCCGCAGGAAGAAACGCCTGCTTTCTTTGAGCCGGTATCCACAGATTCAAGCGCTCCCGCCAAAGCACCGACAGAAGCCGCCGATCCAGCAGCTTGCACATCAAATGAGGACAAGCGCGAAAGCGGCGCTGCTATTTCTTCTGAGCCGGTAAGCGCACCCACGGAATCGAACGCGCCGGCATCGGAAGAGACCAAGCAGCCACCCGTGCTTCCGGAGAAGCCGGAGAAAACAGAAAGTCCCACAAAGGAACCATCCGCTCCTACAATAACCGAGCCGAAACCGACTCCGGAGCCCGAGCCCGCATTTGATATCGAGCACTGGATTTCTTACGCAAAAAGCACGGCGGTGAGCTTGGGACTGACCTTGGATAGCTCGGCAACTGATTGCTGGGACAATCCGATCACCGCGAAGCCGACCTGCATCTACCTGGAGCGAGACATCAGCTCCCGTCTGAACAGATATGCGAAGGACGAGGAGATAACCGCTGTCTGGTTCTGGTACGAGTGCATCGGCACAGGCAGCTACCTGATCTACATCGGGTACGCATAAGCATCAACAAATCAACACACCGAAATGAGCATCGTGGAAGCACGGTGCTTTTTTCATGCCTTGAAGGAGGACAGAACGAATGAAGAAGATTCTCAAAAGAGGAATGTCGGGGCTGCTTGCAGTCCTCATGGCATTCACCGTACTTGCGGGCTTTGGCACGACCACGGCCTTCGCCGCAAGCGAAACAGCGGAGTCCTATATGATTTCCTTCCCCCGTGACGGGGACGCTGCTCAGATTTACTCCGAGGACGCATGGGGACACTCCGCCAAAAGCTATATGAATGGCTGGGCAACAGGCTCCAGCAACTACACCACACTGCACTGTATGGATTCCTTTGACGGGAAGGTGTGCTACTGCATCGAGCCCGGCCTTTCCCGAAATGTCGGCGATACCTATCACGGCTTCGGTGAGGATTTCTGGGATAACTATCCCAGCCAGTACAACAACACCATCGAGCCGGACGATATTAAGCTGCTGCTGGGCCGTATCATGCAGTATGGCTATCAGGGCAACCTTTCCACCTCGTGGAGATCGCAGAACGATTCCGATGCGGATAAACTGGCCCACGCCTTCGCTACCCAGCTGCTCGTTTGGGAAACGGTTGTGGGCGAGCGCGATGCGGACTTTGACCATGTGAGCACCGGCGGCTATGACGAGATCCTGTCGCTGGTTTCCACCAATCATCCGCTGTATAGCCGAATCATGGACTATTACGACAGCATCGAGTACAGCGTACAGAGCCATGCCGTTTGCCCCAGCTTTATGAGCAGAAGCAGCGGCGGCGCAAAGACCATTGAGCTTGCGTGGGACGGCAGTCAGTACATTGCCGAGCTCACGGATACCAACCGCGTGCTGTCACAGTTTACCTTCTCTGCCAGTGAGACGGGCTTTCATTTCAGCGTGTCGGGCAACACGCTCACTATCACCACCGATACGGCTCCCAGCGGCAATGTGACGATCTCCGCAAGTCGAAGCGTTTCCCGCTGCGGCGTTCTTGTTTGGACGGACTATAAGTACGGCCCCAACGGCGGCGTTCAGGATACCATCACCTATACGGCCTCCGTCAGCGACCCTGTAAGAGCGTTTCTCAAGCTGAAGGTCAGCTATGGCGGCGCTAAAATCATCAAGACCAGCGAGGACGGCAGGGTGGACGGCATTACCTTCACCATCACCGGCGAGGGCGTCAATCAGACCGTTACCACCGACCGGAACGGTGAAATTCGCATCGACAATCTGATGCCCGGTGTCTATACCGTCACTGAACAGAGCTACGACAAGTATGTACCCCAGGAAAGCCACCGTGTCACCGTGCTTGCCGGGCAGACGGCGACGGTTTCCTTCAACAATGTACTCCGCCGCGGCGATCTGACCGTGACCAAGACCTCCGAGGACGGGCTGAATCAGGGTGTGAAGTTCCACCTCTTTGGAACCTCCCTTAGCGGCCTTCCTGTAGATGATTACGCCGTCACCGATGAAAATGGTGTGGCGACTTTTAAGGATGTGCTTATCGGCACCGGCTACACACTGGAGGAGATGGACACCGCCATTCGCTATGTGGTTCCAGACAGTCAGAGCGCCGCAGTGGAATGGAACAGTGTAACCAATAAGAGCTTTTCCAACATCCTCAAGAAATTCAATGTCACCGTCACCAAGAGCGACTGTGAGAGCGGAATGGCGCAGGGCGACGCTTCGCTTGCCGGTGCCGCCTACGGCATTTATAAGGGTGATCAGCTTGTGGATACTTACTACACCGACGAGAACGGCCAGTTCACCACCGGCTATTATGTCTGCGGCGACGACTGGACGATTCGTGAGATCAGCCCCTCCGAGGGCTATCTGCTGGACAGCACCGTTTATGCTGTCGGTGCAGAGGCGGCCAATTACACCGTTGAGCTGAACGCGGCGCCTGCTGTGGCTGTTGCCGAGCAGGTGCAGAAGGGCAATATCGCCATCATCAAGCACTCGGATAACGGCGATACGCAGATCGAAACTCCCGAAGAAGGCGCAGTATTCGCCGTCTATCTGAAAGCCGCAGGCAGCTATGAAGCGGCAAAGGATACGGAGCGGGACTATCTGACCTGCGATGAAAACGGCTTTGCCCAAAGCAAGGACCTGCCCTACGGCGTGTATACCGTGCACCAGGTCTCCGGCTGGGAGGGCCGTGAGCTGATGAGCGACTTTGATGTGTTCATTGCCAAGGACGGCGAGACCTATCGCTACCTCATCAACAATGCTAACTTCGAGTCCTTCATTAAGGTCATCAAGGTAGACGCGGAGACCGGCAATACCATTCCCTATGCGGGAGCAGGTTTCCAAATCTTTCGTCCGGATGGCTCCAAGGTGGAAATGGCCTTTACCTATCCGGAGGTTACCACCATCGACACCTTCTACACCAATGACGCCGGCATGCTCATCACGCCGGAGAAGCTGGAGTTTGGCAAGGGCTACTCCCTCAAGGAGGTCTCCGCTCCTTACGGCTATGTGCTCAGTCATGAGGCGGTCAAGTTCGATGTGACCGAAGAGAATTCCACCGAGGAAAGCGGCGTGACAATCGTTGCAGTGAAGCTGGGCAACTACGCGCAGAAGGGCATCATCAAGATTTCCAAAACCGGCGAGGTGTTTGCCTCTGTTACGGCGACGGACGGGGTCTATCAGCCGGTCTATGCGGTGCAGGGCCTTGCGGGAGCGACCTATGAGATCAAGGCAGCGGAGGACATCTACACCCCGGACGGCACGCTGCGCTGCAGCACCGGTGATGTAGTGGATACGGTGACTACCGGCGCAGATGGCATGGCGGAAAGCAAGCCGCTGTATCTGGGAAAATACGAAATCGCCGAGATGAAAGCCCCCGACGGCATGATCGTAAACAAGGACCCCCATACCGCAGAGCTTGTCTACGCCGGCCAGGAGATCGAGATCACCGAAACTGCTGCCAGCTTCTGCAACGACAGACAGAAGGCGCAGATTTCTCTTTCCAAGGTACTGGAGCAGAACAAGCAGTTCGGTATCGGTATGAATAACGAGCTTTCCGCCGTGACCTTCGGCTTCTATGCCGCCGAGGAGCTTACCGCAGCAGACGGCTCCGTCATTCCTGTGGACGGTCTCATCGAGATTCTGTCCCTTGATGAAAACGGAAAGGCAGTGCTCAAGAGCGATGTTCCTTGCGGCAGCTACTATGTCAAGGAAATCAGCACCGACAGCCACTACATTCTCTTCGATGAGAAGTATCCTGTGATCTTTGCCTATGCCGGTCAGGAAATTCCCGTGGTGGAGATTGCCGTCAATGACGGGAAGAGCATTACCAACGAGATGATTTACGGAGAAATCCACGGCATGAAGAAGGATGAGGACGGCAAGGCGCTGGCCGGAGCTACTATCGGTCTGTTCCTTACTGACGGCACCGAGCCTATCCTGACCACCGTTTCCGCAGAGGACGGCAGCTTCACCTTTGCGGACATCCCTTATGGCGAGTATGTGGTTCGTGAAATCGCTGCACCGGAGGGCTATGTGATGGATGACACGCCTTATACCGTGAAGGTAGATCAGGACGGTGCTGTGATCGAGATCGAGATTACCAACAAGCTCATTCGCGGCAGCGTTCAGCTGACCAAGGTAGATAAAAACTATCCCGACCACCATCTGAGCGGTGCGATCTTTGAGGTATACCGTGACGGAAAGCTCGTGGATCAGATGGAGGAGCTGTCCGACGGCGTCTACAAGCTGGACAATCTGCCCTACGGCGATTACACGCTGAAGGAAACCGAGGCACCCAAGGGCTTCTTCCTTGATGAGAAGACCTACAGCTTCTCCGTTAAGGAAAACGGCAAGACAGTCATCGTGGAAACCGAGGCCGGAAAGGGCTTTGTCAACCAGGCACAGACCGGAGGCATTCGCATTGAAAAGACTTCGGATGACGGCGTGCTGAAGGGCTTTACCTTCCGTGTGGAGGGCTCGGATATCACCGGCCATGCCTTCAGCAAGGACTTTGTGACCGATGAAAATGGTCAGATCCACATTGAGGGACTGCGCATAGGTGATTATGTGATCTCTGAGGTGTCCAACAAAGCCAACGAGAAGTATGAGCTTCCCGCAAATGTCACCGTAACCGTTCACGAAGGAAAGACGGTCGTTGCCAAGTTCCATAACAAGCTCAAACCTGTTACGGATATCCCCAAGACCGGAGATACCACCAATATGCCTCTTTGGGCAGCACTTGCCGGTATCTCTGCAATCGGCGCAGGTGCAGCGGCCTTCTTTACCTTCCGCAAAAAGAAGGAGGTAGGCAAGCATGAATGCTAAGGTCATTATCGGCATCGGTCTTGTGGTGTTTATTATCGCAGGGCTGATCGTTCTTCGCCTGAAGAACAGAAAGTAAAAACGCCAAGGGGCGGCATCCGCAAAAAGATGCCGCCCCGCTTATAAAAGGAGACGCTATGGAAGAGACAAGAAAAATCGGAGATTACTCCGTAAAGTATTCCATGTATATCGGGCACAAGGATATTGCTTTGGGCGAGAATCCCAACGCCGACAAGGATGAACGGTATATGTGCTGCTTTGTGGAGACCAACGCCATATTCGAACGCTATTCCGGGGTGCTGGTCAGCGACGATTTTGCAGAGATTGCAAAGGTGTTCGGCCAGCGCGTAGCAGACGCAGCCGAGGAGATTATTCAGGAAAACGAAAGAGCCTGTCAGGAGGTCGGCATAAATGAGGAACTCATGGCAGAAAGCTGCGCGCCGGTTTCCTACAAAGATTCCATTGAGAACAAGGTGGTTGTCATCAAGGGCAGCATTCTCCGGCCTGAGTTCCGCCACGCCAATCACCAACTTATGCTGTGTACCGGTGGCTTCGGCGCGCAGGCAAATGCGCGAGGCCGTACCTGCTACTGCATTTCTCTGTACGACGGGAGAAAGACCTCCTTTTACCGCACGGATTTTCTCGGCGTCATGGATGAAAAGAAGCTTCCCGAATGGGCGCAGAAGGGCTTGGAGAAAGCAAAAGAGATACACGCACAGGAAAAGAAGCCGGCTAAAGAAAGAGGTGACGCAAGATGATCGAGTATGAAAAAAGAGCAATGATCGAGGCGGAGGACAAATATACCTTTCGCCAGAGCACGCAGATTTCCATGCAAACCGGACTGATCGGCCACCTCCGGGCTGATATGGACACGGACGGCAACGGCTTTTTCAGCAGTTGGTTTGACTTCCGGGAAGAGCTGAAAACCGATGAGTTCAAGGCAGAGTTTGACGAAGTCATCAACTCTCTGCGTGAGGAAGGCGACATTCTTCATAACCGCAGGGCGCTTGCCAAGTACTGCTATTGCACACCCCAAAGCCGGATGCAGGAGGAGCCGGGCTACTATGGCGTTCGTGTGGATACCGAAAAATATACCTATCTTCTGCGCCTGAACCCGGACAGAGGCGAATACAACCTGTACTGCTATTGCTATCGCCGGGATTGGCTCGATCAGCACCTGAAGGACGCAGAGAAAGGAATCCGTTTTATTGACAGCCATTACAAGGAGCTGTTTCGCATTCCGGATGGCGGCAAGGTGAACATCCACTATTCGTGGAATGAAGACCAGATTCGCACCTGCCGGTATATCGACGATTACCATGTGGAGATCGGGAGCAACCTCTATCACATTTGCGAGTTTGCCGAGCGCATGGAATACGGCGGCCATACCTGCGAGCCGATTCGGGACAACCTGCCCGAGCAGTGCTACAGCGTCCTTTCCGGCAGCGACGAAATCATTATCATCAAGCGCGGTGAAAAGGGCTACTTCAAGACGGACATTCCCGTTACCGACAAGGACGAAGCCCGGAGCATCGTGAATGAGTACAACACAAAGCTCGGCGTCAGCAAGGCGCAGGAAGAAGCCATGAAGGCCGGCTCTATGTTCGGCTTTCAGGTGCCCGCCGCAGACCCTAGAAATTACGATGCGGACGGAAAACCTGTGATGCCGAAGGACAGAGGTGATGCACGATGAGTAAGGACGATTATCGCATCTGGTCCAATGCTGACCTTGACTATGAGGAGTGGAAAGACTGGATGGAGGAAGAATATCCGACGCTTTCCGAGGACGAGCGCGTCGCCATGATGTATGAGGAAAATGGGCATTATCTTGAGGACGAACGCCTGAATTTGGACATCCAGCTTTCTCAGCCGATACTGGTTGTTGCCGATCTGGGGCTTTGGAATGGCAGGCGCACGGGATACAAAGAAATTCCCAGCGGCAATATCCGTGACTGCCTTTACTCTGATTACGACTACACCACATGGTATGTGGACCGAAACGGAGACTTCCGGTGCGATGACACCCACCATGACGGCACAAACCATTATCTCTATCGGGTATATAAGGACAATGTTTCCCAGGCGCAGAAAGACCGGCTCAAAGAAAAAATCTACAACGGCACAGCCACCAGGGCAGACATTGTCCGTGTCACCCGCAGGCTTGGCGATGAGATCGGAAAAGTGTACGGCTGGAGCTTTCCAACCAGGCAGAGAGAGCGAGGTGAAGCACGATGAACCACGCACTGCCGAGCGAAAGTTCTATTGCCAGACTGGACTATTTGGCTTTCAACGGAAAAGTATGCAGCAGCGTTGAGTACAGCGATGAGCAGCGCTTCCTGGAAGACCTGAAGGAGTCGCTCTATCACGGAGAGCCGCTGTGCGTCGTTCTCTACCGAGACCGGAACGGCAAGACGATTTCTCGTGCGTTTCTGAACGACCTGGATACACTGCCAAAAGGACTTTTCATAGAGGACAGTTCCCACAGAAAGCCGAAGGAAAGGGGTGAAGCACGATGAGGGTAAATGCCATGACAGAGAAGTTTGAGGATGTGACGGTTCTGGGGCATCCCATGCTTTTTACCTGCCTGCGGGTAGACCGCGATACCGTTCCACAGGGCATGTACATGTACGAGGTTCGCCACGATGATGACCAACAGGGCGAGCCGGTTCAGATTGCCAACTGGATCATGGTGAATCATTGGGGAACGTTGATTTCCAATAGACCCATTCGCTTGGAGCCCCGACCGGATGGGAGAAACGCCTACCGAGACATTGATCCTGAAAACGATTGGAACTATGAGGGCACGCTTACTACCGTGAAGGAGTACATGGAGAAGAATCCACCGGCGGTTCATAAGCAAAAAGGCCACGAACCTGCGAGATAAGGAGAAGCTATGGATAAGAAGAAAGCCATCTGCGAGTATCTCCGTAAAAATCATATCGGCAAAGGAAATGCCATCCACAGCAAGGAGCTTGAAAAGCTGTTTCTGCTTGACGGACGAAATATTCGCCGCAAGATCAGCGCCTTGCGACAGGATGGCTTTCCTATTTGCAGCGATGAAACGGGCTACTATTACGCAGATAACCAGAAAGAGATCAATACCACCATCTACCGGCTGAATGAGCTTGTGACGAAGGTGTCCAACGCCAGAACCGGGCTTTTATTTGCATCGATCCTCGGAGAGAATGCGCAGACCGTTGAGGTCACGATCAAAGTAAGATAAGGAGGGAGTTCCCATGCCGAGCAAATACAGAATCATTTTGGAGATGGCGTCCCAGACTGCCAGGGATATCGCCTCCAATGCCGACCGATATACCGATTTTCTGATTACGGCGGCAAACAACTACAAGTACAGCTTTAAGGAGCAGCTGCTCATCCATGCGCAGAAGCCAGATGCAACGGCGTGTGCGGAAATCGACACATGGAATAAACTCGGAAGATGGGTAAACAAGGGCACGAAAGGCATCGCGCTGCTGATCGACAGAGATGTTCCCTACAAGCTGAGACATGTCTTTGATATCTCCGACACCAACAGCCGTGCCGGAAGGAACATCACCCTTTGGCAGATGAAGCCTGAGTACGAATATGCGGTATCGGAAAGCCTTCAGGCCAGCTTCGGTGATGTGGAGGAGCCGCGAGATTTCCCGCACCTTCTCATAGATATTTCCGGTTATGCCGTGGAGGATAATCTTTCAGATTATCTCATGGAGTTGAACGCTGTCAAAGCCGGCAGCTTTCTGGAGGAGCTGGACGACACAAGCCTTGAAGCGTGGCTGAAAACCTCGCTGAAAAGCAGCGTCGCTTTTATGGCGCTCTCCCGTGCAGGGTATGAGCCGAGGCAGTATTTTGACCGGGAGGATTTCAGCCACCTCTTTGACTTCAACACCGTGGAGGTTATCTCCGTGCTCGGTGCCGCAGTCAGCGATATTTCTGAGATGGTCATCCGTGAAATGGGCGAAACCGTCAAGGAAATGGAGAAGGAGGAAAAGCGGAAAATTCGCACATTTGCGCAGACCGGTCCTTCTGCGTATCATAAGAACCGAACAGAAAACAAGGAAAGGAGCAACGAACATGGAACTGACCTATACGATGCAGGGGGACTATCTGATTCCCGATCTGACCGTGCCGGAGAGCCCGAAGCTTGGGAAGTATGGAATGCTGCGGCGGACATTCCTCCGCAAACACCGGGATGGGATCTACACCGGGATGCTGCTGAACGGAACACTGAACAGTCATCTGGAGGAAGTGGACCGGCAAGCCAACGAGATGATGGAACGCCTGACCCGACAGATGGCAGAGAAGCAGGGCGTGACGGAGCGCCTGAAAGCGGAAGATCAGATGCAGTGGGTGCAGATGATGAACTCCATTCGCCACTCGGCGGAGGAAGTGATTCTGAACGACCTGATCTACGCGTAACGCTCCCCACAGTTGAACAGCAGCAGGAAATCATCGCAGAAGCGGAGGAAGAAAAATCCTCCGCTTTTGCTATTTCTCAAGAGGACATCGACGCCATTCTGACACGGGGCAGCGGCATCCATCAGGGCAAATTCCGCATCTATGAGCAGTTTCTCAAACAGGATTCTTCTGAGAACAATATCACCTTTTTGAAAAACGAATATGGCATCGGCGGCGCGTATCCTGCAATTTCCGGCAGAAATCTCGATGAAAGCCACGACGCCAAGGGAATCAAAATCAGCAGAGGCAGAATCTCTCGGCCCGATGCAGAACTGCTTTTGCGGTGGAATAAGGTCGAGAAGCGGATCGGGGAGCTGATCCGAGCCGACCGCTACCTGAGCCAAGCGGAGAAGGACGACTATCCCGCCTACCGGGAGCAGGCAGAAGCTCGGAGGAAACGAGGTGAAATCTCTGATGAGTTCCGGTCGATTGCCTATGATTACAATGACTTCGTGACGCAGCTTGGTGAGGAAAGCAAAGCATTGAATCTGTACTATCTCTCAAGCTGCTGGAGTGCGTTCAGCGTGGGCGATAAGAAAATGCACGCCCGTACAGCGGAGGGTGACTTCATCCTTCCCATGATGCGCGAAGCAATGAATACGATCATTGCGGACAACACCCACTTGGCCGCACGATGCGAGGCTATGCTGGAAGCGTTGAACAGCAATGTGGCAAAGCCGCTTGAGCCGACCTTTGATGAGCTGAACCCTACACCGGAACCCCGGAAGGAATACCGCTATCATCTCGGCGATGCAGTCTATATCGGCACACAGGAATACGAGCTGCTGTCTTTTGACGAGAAGAAGGTCGTCCTCTTTGATACGCAGTTCCCGCTGTTTAACAAGGAGCTGACTCGTGAAGAGTTCGATAACCGGCTCAAAGAAAATCCGCTGAATGACAAGCTGCTGCAAGTCGTGGAAGACCCCCCTGTCGCAGACAATACGAAGGCGAGAATATCTCTTGACACCGGCAGCAACAAGGTTCACTGGATCTACTTCAATCCCGATGCAGATGCAGGCGGACAGTATGTTTCCGGTGATCTTGATTTCTCTGTTTTTGAAGAGCTTGTCGAGCAGTATGACATTGCCAGCCATCCGGAAAACGCCGCCGACTTCCGAAATGACCTTGAAGAAATGTCGGATCAGTTCCTTGCGGACATCAATACTCCGTTCTTCATGGAAGCTGAAAATGACTATGAGATGGACTGCGATTATATCGAGTTCACGCCGGAAAACCTCCTGAAGATTCACGAGGATATTCTATCTTTAGAAGCAGACCGGGAAGCAGCGCGAGAGACTGACCGATATGAGGCGGAGTTTGGTGCGGACGGCACACGGGTATTCAGAGAAACGGAAGATTTGGCAGAAGACGATTCCGAAATTGAGAGCCTAACGGACGAAGAATTGGATGCTCTGCCCATCAGCACCGTCAAAGACGGCGAGGTCGTGACCTACCCCAATGCGGAGGCCTTGCTGGATGACCAGGAAGAAGCGCTCGCTCCGCCTCTACAAGTGAAAAGGCCTTCCAAGATCGCGCCTCATGTGCTGCATCCGGAAATCAACACCGAGTACCGAACCAACTTCCAAATCGAGAGCGATGATATCGGCGTGGGCACGCCGCTGGAACGGTTCTATCACAATATCCGTGCCATTCAGCTTCTGAATAAGCTGGATGCGGAAAACCGATTGGCAACACCCACCGAGCAGCGCGTACTTGCCGACTATGTGGGTTGGGGCGGTCTCTCTGAGTTCTTCAAGGAGGACAATCCCCATTATGCCGAGCTGAAGGATGTGCTTTCCGATGAGGAATATGCGTCGGCGAGAGAATCCACGCTGACGGCCTTCTATACGCCGCCCGTAGTGATCAAGGCGGTGTACAGTGCCTTGGAGAATATGCACTTTCAGACCGGCAATGTGCTGGAGCCCTCCTGCGGCATCGGAAACTTTATGGGACTTGTTCCCGAAAGCATGAATGACGCGAAGTTCTACGGCGTGGAGCTGGACAGTATTTCCGGGCGGATCGCCCAGCAGCTGTATCAGAAAAATAGCATCGCGGTGCAGGGCTTTGAGAGTACAAATCTTCCCGACAGCTTCTTTGACGCTGCAATCGGCAATGTCCCCTTCGGACAGTTCAAGGTGCCCGACAAGCGCTACGATAAGCACAACTTTCTCATTCACGACTATTTCTTCGCCCGCACTTTGGATAAGGTGAGACCCGGCGGCGTGATTGCCTTCATTACCTCAAAGGGTACGCTGGATAAGGAAAATCCCAATGTCCGAAAGTATATTGCCCAGAGAGCCGACCTGCTCGGCGCTATCCGGCTACCGAATGATACCTTCAAGGCCGCTGCCGGCACAGAGGTCACATCGGATATTATCTTCCTCCAGAAGCGAGACCGCCTGATTGACATCGAACCCGATTGGGTACATCTGACCACCGACGCCAATGGAATCCGGATGAACGCCTATTTTGTGGACAACCCTGAAATGGTGTTGGGCGACATGCAGATGGTCAGCGGGCCTCACGGCATGGAGTCCGCCTGTATTGCTTATGAAAGTGCAGAGCTGGGAGACCTTTTACAGGATGCCATCCAGAACATTCATGCCGAGATTACCGAATTTGAAATCGACGATCTTGAAGCGGAGGATGAGGACCTTTCTATTCCTGCTGATCCGGATGTGCGCAATTTCAGCTTCACGGTGGTGGACGGTAAAATCTATTACCGTGAAAACAGCCGCATGAATCCCGTGGATGTTTCCGCGACTGCCGAAAGCCGCATCAAAGGCATGATTGCCATCCGTGATTGTGTCCGGACGCTGATTGAGTACCAGACGGAGGACTATCCCGATGCCGATATCAAGGCAGAGCAGAAAAAACTCAATCGCCTCTATGATGATTTCAGCAAAAAATATGGGCTTATCAGCGCAAGAGCCAACAACTCGGCGTTCAATTCCGACAGCTCCTACTGCCTGCTTGCTTCGCTGGAGGTGCTGGACGATGAGGGCAACTTCCTCCGCAAGGCGGATATGTTCTCCAAGCGGACCATCAAGCAGAAGGTAACGGTGCAGTCGGTTGACACGGCTTCCGAGGCCTATGCCCTGTCCATTGCAGAAAAAGCAAGAATCGATATGCCGTATATGTCACAGCTCACCGGCAAAACCGAGCAGGAGCTGTTCGAGGATTTGAAGGGTGTTATTTTCCTCAACCCCATGCACATAAGCGAAGAGGACGGCAAGCCGAAGTATCTCCCTGCCGATGAATATCTCTCCGGCAATGTCCGTGAAAAGCTCCGTTGGGCAAAGCGGAGTGCGGAGCTCTACCCCGAGGATTACGGAGAGAATGTCCGTGCTCTTGAGGCGGTACAGCCGGTTGACCTGACGGCAAGTGAAATTTCCGTGAGGCTTGGCGCAACATGGCTGCCTCCGGAAACCATCGAGGAGTTCATGTTTGAGCTGTTCAGCACCCCGCGCTACTGCCAATGGAATATCCATGTTCACTACGCGCAGTACACCGGTGAATGGAATGTGGAGGGAAAATCCTACGACCGCAGCAATGTGAAAGCTCACAATACCTACGGTACCGGTAGAGTCAACGGTTATAAGATTATGGAGGAAACCCTGAACCTCCGGGATGTAAGAATCTTCGACTACATCGAGGACGGAAACGGCAGGAAAACGGCTGTGCTCAACAAGAAAGAAACCGCCATCGCACAGGGCAAGCAGGAGCTTATTAAGCAGGCCTTTGCCGACTGGATATGGAGCGATCCGGAACGCCGGGAGCAGCTAACCAAGCTGTATAATGAGAAGTTCAACAGCATTCGCCCCCGTGAGTATGACGGCAGCCACCTGAATTTCGTGGGAATCAATCCGGAGATCACGCTGAGGCCGCATCAGGTCAATGCCATTGCCCATATCCTCTACGGCGGCAACACCCTGCTTGCGCATGTAGTTGGGGCTGGGAAGACCTTCGAGATGGTAGCGGCTGCCCAAGAGAGCAAACGGCTGGGCTTGTGTCAGAAAAGCCTGTTTGTGGTCCCCAATCATCTGACGGAGCAATGGGCGAGCGAATACCTCCAGCTCTACCCCTCCGCCAACATTCTTGTCGCCACCAAGAAGGACTTCGAGACCAAGAATCGCAAGAAGTTCTGTGGGCGCATTGCCACCGGCGACTACGATGCGGTCATCATTGGTCACAGCCAATTTGAAAAGATCCCCATGTCCCTGGAACGACAGCGTGCCATCCTGCAGCAACAGCTGGATGAAGTGCTGGACGGCATTTCTGAATTGAAGAAAAACCGTGGGGATAATTTCTCCATCAAGCAGCTGGAGCGAACCAAGAAAACGGTCAAGCAGAAGCTGGACAAGCTCAACGATCAGTCCCGCAAGGATGATGTGGTGACTTTTGAAGAGCTGGGCGTTGACCGTATCTTCATCGATGAGGCGCATTACTATAAGAATCTCGCTGCATTTACAAAAATGCGGAATGTGGGCGGCATCAGCCAAACCGAGGCGATGAAGTCCAGCGACCTGTATATGAAGTGCCGATATCTGGACGAGCTGACCGGCGGCAGAGGCGTTGTGTTTGCCACCGGCACGCCCATCTCCAATAGCATGGTGGAGATGTACACCATGCAGAAGTATCTCCAGTACGGAGCGCTGCGCAGGAATGACCTTCTCCACTTCGATGCCTGGGCCTCCACCTTCGGTGAGACGGTGACAGCCATCGAGCTCTCCCCGGAGGGCTATACTTTAATAGGACGATAAAATTAACTGTCCTAAATTGAAAATACAT
>OLSE01001549.1_pt1 | contig 17529 bp, 15 predicted proteins | sample 1673191 | NCBI WGS metagenome assembly OLSE01 (sample SAMEA3136764, study PRJEB25190) | human gut metagenome | biome: human gut; feature: human-associated habitat; material: faeces | place: Austria | collected 2013
GCGACGATGGCCGTGTAGAGACCCTGCTCGGGGCTCACGCCCGACGCGATGGCGAGCGCGATGGAGAGGGGGAGCGCAACCACGGCCACCATGACGCCCGAGAGGACGTCTTGGGCAGCTGCCGCTTGAGCTCCTCGGCGCTGGAATGCTTGACGATGCTGAACAGTATGGGTTTGATCTTGTCGCGCTGCAATGTGATTCTTCTCCGGTGGTCGGCCCCGCCCGGCGCGCGAAAAAGCGTTCCGTCCAGGTGGAAGGCCCGAACGGAACGCGAGCGAACGCTATGCGGTTGGGTGCGGTGAGTGTCCTTGTGAGGCTATTATATGGCGAATAACGGCTTGCTTACAAAATGAGCAGAAGCGACGACCTCTTCTTGAAGCCACGATGGCTGGGACGAGGATTTCTCCCGCATCAGCGAGAACACCATCGGGGCGCACTGTTCGAGGCGGTTCGGGCTCCCGATCCCAATCCTGATCCGGGGCAGGTGTCGAGCCCTGCGCCCGGGTCGACCAGTACCTCCTCTAGCCAAATCGACACTTCGACCAGCACAGCTTTGCCTGAGCAAACCGCTTCGCTTGCGAAAGCCCAGAAACCCGCTAGCCTCGCAAACACCGGCGATCCGATCCTCCGGCAACCCGCCGCCTTCGTCGCAGCCGCCGCCGCTTCCGCCATTGCCATGACCGCCCTCGCGCTCGCTGTCCAGCGTTGTCTCTCGATCAGGCAATAAAGCGCGCGGGCTCTTCGCACTGCCATGGCATTATCCCCCCCCCTCTGCGTCATCTCCTGCCCCTGTGCTGCTCGCGTCATTCTGGCGTTTCGTGTTTTGCTGGCTCGAAGCTGAAAAGGGCATGCCGTTCGGATTGCTTTCACATGCGACCTGTTACAATTCTGACGCAATGCATCATCGGTTTTCATGGTGTCGGAATTTGTAATGCAATTAGCTTTCAAGATGGGGAGCGTGATGGAGATAAAGCTAGTCTTTCAAAACGTGATGTATAGACACATCGAGAGTGAACCTAAATTTAAAGAAAAGCGGTTTGAGGTTGATGAAGAAACGAAAATCGGGCAGCTGTTCACTGTGGGCGATTTGTCGGAATATTATCCGCTAAGTGGAGTATATTCCTTCAATAGCACTTTCTTGCCTTATGTGATCAACTCCCACGATGAAGTGACCTGGGACGTTCTCTACGAGAATGCGAGAGTGGTCGATTTTATTCGAACGCATAATATTGTCGATTGCACGATCAATGTAAAGAGCGGCTACGTGCAAGCGGGAGGGCCGGGCTTCAAGGAGTTGCTTGAAGTGTGGCAGCTGCTGTATCCCGATAATAGACACCTTTAACACTGTGGCGGGTAGCGCCATAATCGTAGGGAGTGCGGGCAAGTGGCTACACTCATTGTTTGACAACCGCAAGTTAAGGCATGCTCCGCATTCTCAAATTGACCTTCTATTTTCGAGGGAGAGATGGAGCGGCGCCGAGCTGGCCCAAAAGCTTGAAATCACCAATGAGGATGCAAAAAAACTATTGAGATTGTTTAGGTACGAATTCGATAAGCACTCGATGCAGTACGTGCAACAGCCTGATTCGCTTGAGTTGAAGGGGAAACTGCTAAGAGTAGAAGTACGAGCTACAGGTAGGGATTATAAATAGGTTTAACTGTCGCTGTCCGTTGGGGGTAAGTAGCATATGGCTTTCAGATTTTGCCTAAACATGGAGTTGCTGAGCCTCGATATAGCTAGGTTGTGCATAACGTCAATGACGGATTCGAACTATGACAAACTGCTATCCGAAGAAGAAGGGTTCATCGTTGCCGACGATCAAGCGTTCAAGAACAATCTTGCTTCTGGATTCATCGCCGTGACAATGCTTCATTGCTATTACGAAAGCTTTCTTAATACGGTACTGAGAGATTATTTTGGTTTTAGTGCAGACGGCTCTTTGATTAGAGGCGGAGAAAACGAAAAACTGGAAGTGATCTTTAACGGTAACGAGGATATGCTAAAAAAAAATAAAGGCCAGCTCTATTTGGCGTGATGCGCATCGCGTTTTCAAATTGAGAAACCACCTTGTTCACTACAAGAGCAACATGGCCTCGGAGTTTTCGTCGCACCCTCCGATACATAGTTGGAAAATTGGTAATGAAATCCTTGGACAGTTCTTTTTGAAGTCAGAATTGGAAAAATGTTCGGTCGCCGTTCAGCGGCTTGCCGCAGAGATAGCGAGTGCATTAGGTCTCGCGCTAGGCGAAGAAAGCGATCCGATTATTTGCGACTATCCATATGTCCGGGCTGACATATGGAAATGCCCCCCGCTTGGTGAAGCAGGGGGCGAACTATCATGATGTCGATATACTTCACGGTAGCTGGGTTTTTCGTTAAGGCGCTGTCTATTGTTGCGCCTCCGCTTGCAAAGAAAATCTGTCCTGTGTCTCTTAGAACCTACTACCTTGATGATCCTCCATACACAATCGCTTTTGATGATGCCATAAAGCCTGCTGTTAATAGATACAAGCGCCTGAGGGATATCGCAAAGGGCGACTTAATTGTCTGGGTAGAAAAAGCGCAATTGAGAATTTGCGCAACCAACAACACCGAAAAGGAAGTTCTTATTAAGGGAATCAGGATAGTTAAAAAACCGCTAAAAGCAGAGTTGCGGAGCAGCTTGTCATTCGTCCCTCAGGGCTATAAGCAGATAACATTTTTTGAAATTGATCTAGATGATGTTGAGGCAAAACCTAGGAAAATTGAGTTCGTGGATCATGAAAGAAAGCCAACCGAAGACTTTTTTAGATACGAAGTACTAACCATTGAGTCGAAAGAGCAAGAGGTAATCGATCTCACGCTGTTTTCAAGCAATGACTCGCTTGAAGTTGACGTAATCCTTGATTTCTTGATTGATGGTAAGCTGAAAAGCAGAGAGCTAAAAAAGAAAGTATTCATCACTCCGCTCAGGGAGATTCCTGCAAATGAGCGATATTGGAGGATTCACTTGGATGGTAGGGAATTTAATAAGTTTAAACCAGATGAAGATCTGAATTTGCGAGATCAATGAGCGAACAAAGGGTTCTGCTTGTTTCGAGCAAAACCCTTTGTTGAACTGGGAAATATTACTTTTTGTTGGGTATTGTTTAGGGGTAATTTGACCCGCTTTCTATTCCCACTCTTTCACGCTCGTTTGTTGCCGCGCCATTCCAGTTGGTTCTAGTTCGGTCGTCGGCTTCAACCGTCTTGCCGCCGAATCCCTCCGCGTGTCTTTGCGTAGGCGTTTGGGACAAATCCTGGGACAAATCCGCGAACTATTTCGAAACCGTGAGCCCGTAGTTTCATTTTTGTCCCGGGGACAAAAACGGGAAGGTTTTGAGGCTCAGTTAGCTCAAGTTCGGGCACCAAAACGGTCGATTTGTCGCATTGGCGCCCGTGGTATGAGATTAATCGTAGCCAGTGGCTTTGCAGCCTTGCATTTCCGCAGGTCAGACGGGATGCGCAAGGGTTATGACTGAAAGAATCGTCGCAGGTGGCTTATTCACCCAAGAGTTCAACGGTTCCACTTTCAAATGCATGAGGAAATGCGAATGACCTCGATGCGCTCCCGAACTCGGCGCTAACGTAAACGCCGACTCCGTCGAGTGAAGATTGGCTGATATGAGTCACAACACCGTCTCCAAGGCTGATATGCCTAAGATGGCTTCCTACTGGGGGCGGGGTTTCGCCAATAGGAACAACATGAAGAAATGCAGTCCCCTTGGAGTCCTGCTCAATGGTTCCGTCAGCGTTCTTCTCAAGCCAATCCAGAAGAGCAATCGGATCGTCCATCACGTCAGGTGGCGGAGTTGGCATGGAGGGCAGGTTCTTGTTGGTATCCACCTCATGTAAAGCGCTAAAGTCCTCATTGGTGTCTTGAGCAAGATTTTGCGCCTCCCACTCAAGATCATCGAGATCGATATTATCGTCCTGATCGATTTCCTTAAGCGAGCTATCAATATAGTCATCGCCATATCGAACGGCGTAAGTGTTGAGCACCGACTCAATGGCTTCATTTTGATCCTCACGGGTAAATGCCGAAAGGTCGGCCATTGAGGTAAAGTTGACGGAAGGAAAGACAACGTCATAAGCAGCAATATAGCGGGATAGCGGGTATTTGTAATAATCCCTTATCGCCTCAAATTCCAAAGAATCAAACAAGTCAACCGAGCTTAGAAGTGAGCATGATCCAATATGGATTCTTTCGAGCTGTCCGGTGTCGACTGTGTCCGACGTAAGCCAATCCGATAGGTAGATGGCTACAGAGTCCTCATCCGTCGCCTGGAGGAAAGAGAGCAAAACGGATTCTTCACTTCGGAAAAAAACAATACTTGGGTTATCGTTAAATTTCGAAAAAACCGCATGAATATTGTAGGCGGCCTCGCTGCGCAAGGCGCCAGCGTCTTTTAGATCAACAGCGTAGATATCAACGTTAGCAGATGGCTCTTCGTAATCGGTGCTATAAAAAACGGCAAGTTTCGCGCACTTATCAATCAGGCTCAATGCGAACCTGTCCTCGTCGGTAAGAAGCTTATCCTCGGGTAGAAGTGAATACACGAGCCTGTTGGGCGAACAGGCGGCTATATCAGCTTCTTTATCCTCATCTAGATACCCCAAGTTTGAAAAGAAGCGCACAGCAGCACCGTCAATTGGCAGAACAGTCAATTGATCAAACCATTGATATTCGTCTTCAAGCGTTACGGCGCCGTCGTTCAACGCATCTATCCTTGCATTAGAGACTCTAATTTGTCAGAAAAATCAGCGCCATCAAGCTCGTCTTTAAAGGTCTCCATGACATCCATGGCGCGATCAAGATACTCGTCCGCTGTTGTGCCATGGCCGTCTATGAATTGCTCGTACATCTCTTCGATTCCCCCACGCACATACGAATTGAAGAGCTCCATATTGGCGACTAGCTTATCAGGAGAGGCATCGTCTGCATCGTCGCGAAATGCGCGGTCGATTCTCTCTTGCGTATCTAGGCCCGAAGTTTCATCGAGCAACATTGCAAGACGATATAGGAGAACGCATCTACTTCGTTCCTTTTGTAGGGTGTCGGCAAGAATGTTCGCCGTAGCGCTCCCGGAATCCCTCTCTGCGCGGCGGTTATGCAAAAGGCCAAAAACGGCGCCGTTCATATAAACATCAATGTAACGAGCATACAGCTTCGCATCATCTTTGAAATACTTAACATAGGTGGCGTGTTTGCCGGTCAGCGTGATATCGCGTTCGAACATTTATGCCTCCTTCAGTTCCGAGTGTTGTTCGCTTATCTTCGAAAGAACATAGCTGGCGCCGACTCGTCCTTCGAGCACCGGCTTGGCATAACGCCAGTCTTTATTCATCACGAACATAATGACCTGTTCGGAGGCCATAGGCAGCTCTTTCGAGATGTTTGCTATGTGGGTCTCATCGGTGTTCGAGAACGGTGCATCCATCACGAGCGGATACGGTTCAGAGGAAAGGTCGTATTCCTGGTCTCCAAGCTTGGTCACGACCTTGTCTTTTGCAATCGAGACGAGCCCGGCTATGAATGCAAAGTTCTTGACCCTGTTAAGGCCCTCCGATTCGCCCGTTATCTTGCTTGTTCCATTTAGATCGGTAACTAGGTTTACCTGATAGTTCGCATCGATGACAACGCGCCTCTTGCCGTGATACATCTTTTCGAAGATGCTGTTCACCCTTTCTTGCAGGGTTTCGCGAATCGCAGATTCTTTCTCGGAATACGTCTCATCCAGCCATTGGGCTATTGCCTCTGCGTACTTGATGTAAAGAATGATCTGCTTATTCTTCCCCGAGGCAACGGAGAACGTTTCATAGATCTTCCGGGCTTTTTCGGCCTTCGACTTCTGGGCGCCGTCTTCGCGCATAAGCGCATCGCGCTGATTCACTTTCTGCCTGATTTGCTTTTTGACGTCGTTTCTTGCCGCCTCATATCGGCCGAGGTCTGGAAGTTCTTCTATTTTGGAGCTAAGCGAGTCGATGTCGTCGTGCGCCTGATCAATTCGCAGCGACGTTGTATAAACGTTTGCTTTACGATCGTTCATGCTATCAAGGATGCGATTAACATCGCCGGCTAGACTGGCGATATCTCCTCGAAAGTTCTTGACCGCGTTCCCGATAGACTCCGGTGGGCAATAGCGCATTTCGGCTTTGATATGCTCTACGGCGTCCGCATGCTCGCTGAACTTCAGGCCGCAAACGCAAACCCCCCTTCTGAGGATCTCCTCCAGGGCAGGCTTGGTTAAATCCTTGATTCCCTTGTCGTCGAGCTCGGCATCCTTCAAGAGAAGTTCTGCCTTCTTGACAAGAGGTCCAACGAAGTAACGAAGTGAATTATCGCTAAAATCGCTCCTCAGAAGGCCCTTGGTCCTTTCAACAGCGGCCTCATCGCGAGAAACGTCGGCCTCGAGCTTCTCTTTCTTGGCTTGCAGGGCTTTTGTGCCTTCGTTGTCTCGAAGCTTCTCGTCAAGTTGCACTTTCTGCGCATTCAATTGCTCTAGCTCGCTGTCACACTCGACAAGCTGTTTTTTTATCTCGTCGCACCTATCGGTCGCATCCTGCATACTCCTAAGAGCTTGAGCTGCCCGTTCGTCACCATCCTGATCCATGGAATCGTAGAGTTTTCCGATGACGGAACGTTTGTGACTCTTGTCGCCAAGGTGCTTCATGGCGTTGTAGAGCACAGACAGACCAACGAGGTCTTTGACGGAGGAACTTAGGTCCTTTCTTGTGCTGACGGACGCGACGCGCTCCGTGTCAAAGAAGAAATAGCTCGAGAGATCTTCCGGAAGAATCGATTTGATGACCTCATCGACTTTGCCCGGATTAATCGGCTCGGATTGCCCGTCTGGCTTGAGAAAGCTCATTTTCTTCGTAGGCGCGTCGCCTCGTACGTTTCCGCCAATCTTAGAATAAGTCTGTTTTCTCAAAAGAGAGTAGAGTCGATTGTTATGAACGAGCTCAATCTCGACCTCAACGTCGGCAGTCTCGCCATTTCCCATCCTGTCGGCAACGTCGTAATTCAGAAGCATTTCCGGGTTGAGCAGGTTTACCTTTCCGTAAAAGCACCAATTGAAAGCTTGAAGCAGCGTTGTCTTGCCGAATGTGTTGTCGCCAAGGATAACGGTGACGTTCTTGTCGCTGTCAACCGAGAACTCGACACGCTGAGTTCCTTCGTACTGTCTGAAGTTAAGTAAGCGGAGTGATTTGAGCAGCATTGGTTCTCCTAGTAAGTCCTATCGGCGACATTCTTGATGGTGCTAGTGATTAAATCAATCATTCCATCGTTGGTCTTAGCTCGCGTGTTGTTGTTGTTGCGCTCGGCCTCGAGAATCATGCATTTCATCTGGTTGAGCTTTTTCTCATCAATCTCGGTGGGCGTGATATCGGCTTTAGACATAGTCTGTCTCCTCGCTATCAGGTTTAATATCAAATGCGATCGTCAACTCAGTCGTCGCACTAATAGTCTCTGCGGGGTTCTCTGCTATTGCGGCAAAATCCTTCATTCGAGCAAGTTCTCTAGACACAAGAGACTTCGAAGAAGCCGCGATATCGGGTGGGTAGTCTCCGATGTCTTCTGCAGGCATGGGAAGAGTGACGAAGTCGTAGATGGTTGCAGAGCGCTTTCCCTCAGCAAGTCTCAGAACACGCCCGCGTCTTTGGATGTACTCCTTCGGATTTGTGCTGCTCGCAAGAATAAAGGCAGTCTCGATAGAGGGAATGTTGACTCCTTCATCGAGGCATCGAATAGCGACGAGCGCTTGCATCTGCTTTCCTTCGGCAAATTCCTTTTGAAGCAGCTTCCTTTTCTCCGCGTTCTCCCGTGAAGTGAACTGAGATACCTTCATATGGAGCTCATTGCCAAGCATGGAAGAAACGGCGTCAATTTGACGTATTTCTCCTTCTTCTGGGCAATCTTCCATATAGCCAGGGTCCTGAATAGTCGTTGATCCGCAGTAGACGAGCATATGGTTCTTATCGACAAAGCCTCGCATCAGTTCTTTAAGCTTATTCACTTTTGCGTTAGCGCCCGCAACGAGGGCGGCGCGCTTAATCAGGAGCATCTTTGCGTGTTCCGTTAGTTCGGATTTGCTCTTTGCGCCAGTCGAGGCGACCGCTTTTGCGATCTCCTTCGAGAGCGCGACGTATTGTTCAAGCTCATCCGATTCGAGGTAAACGAAGACCGGGTGATAGTAGTATGGCGTCAGCATATGGTTTCTGATTGCATCCTCGAGAGAGTATTCGATGCATTTCTCGCCGAAGAAATCGAAAAGGGCCTTGGTCCCGTCCTCGTCTCCATAACGCTCAATCGTCGCAGACAACCCGAGCCTGTATCGAAAGTTTCTTGGTAATGCATTAACCGACTTCTCCGCACCGAGATTGTGGGCCTCGTCGACAACAATTAGACAATTACCATTAAGCTTGCCAATCTGCTCTTGCATGAAGGGCAGTCCGAAAGTTGCGTTAGTCGTTACGATACAAAAACGTCGGATTACTCCGAGCTTGAATCCCCCGACAGCATTGCGAACCCTGTCTTTCCAGTTTTTTTGCTTTGAGGCAGAGTGGCACACGATGGGTTTCATCCCAAAAGCAACGATATCCTCTTTCCATTGCTCAACCAAATGTTGATATGGACAGACTATGACAACGCCAAGATTATGATCAACGGTTTCGGAAAGCCGGCAGACAGCCGCGAGGGCGGTCAGTGTTTTACCTGTGCCTGTCGCCATATCGAAGATGCCCCTGAAGTCGTTGGCTTCCCAGTTTCCGACAGCTTCTTTCTGGTAATCGCGAATTCCGTCACGGAACCAATCCGGGAGTCTCGGAGCATCATCATTTGGTGCCGTTACAGGCGCCCTATCTTCTTCATTCATGCCATCGGGCGTAATCTCGCATGCGTTAGGATCGATACCATCGCTAATCTTGTACCGGTCGACAATGGCTTGGCTTACTTGGGGGAAGTCAACTACAGTGACGCCTGGCTCGTAGTCGCCCCACATCGCAGTAAACGCAGAGACCTTGTCGTTCACGCGGTCGGCATCTTGAGACCAGGACGTGTAAACGTCGATCGATTCGTAGTTGCAGTGAAAAGCGTTCTCGGACTCGTTCATGGAGCCAGAGAAGGCAACGATATTGCCGTCGGCGTCATACATCAATCCGAGCTTCTCATGGAACATGCCCATTTCGCCATCTCGGTCAAGAAAAGCGATTTTAATCGTTAGGACGCCAGAGGCGATAAGATTTGAAAGAAGATTCAAACGCGCCTGCTCAAATTTGCCCTTAGGCTTGTCGAGCTCGCGGAGCAAGGCCTCTAGAATCACATCGTCGCGCCGGGAAACGCCGTCTCGAATGGCTTCAATGTCGGCGTCCGATAAACGAGGAGAAGCGATTACCTCAATCGTGCCGTTATTCTTGATGAGGCCCTTAAGGCCCTCGGTAAGACTAATTAATGCGGAAGACGAAAAGAAGCCAACCGCACGTCTATAGAGGACCGCTTGGGAGAGAATTGGCGTATAGAAATCACGGACAACATCGCGCAATAGCGATCGATATTCTCTTCTGATATCCAAACCAACAAAGCTCACCGAAACACCTCCGTCTGACAATTTACCTATTATAAGGCGGCTTACATGCTTGTCGGACAATAAGTGGCTTATCCACTGGGGATAAGTTCGGCAGATGGTTTGGTTTTTTTCAATGGGCGGCTATTATTTATTCATTGATGACATCCAACGCTCGTTCCAGCGCATCGAACTCGGGGTCGCCGGTCAAAGCGCTCACGCTGAAACGAATTGTTCCAGCGGGTAGAGTGCCGAGAAAGCGATGGGCATATGGAGCGCATTGAATGCCGGAGCGCACAGCAACCCCACATCGGCCAAGGACCATTTCTCCTTCATCCGGTGAATACCCGTCAAACAGAGCAGAAACAACGCCTATCCTCTCGCATTCCATGCTTTCGCCGACAAGAGAGCAGAATCCGGCGGCCCCCAGGCACTTCAAAAGCCTGTCCCTATTCTCCATTTCGATTTTGCGAATCGCTTCCAATCCCTGCTTGAGCAGCCAATCGGTGGACGCCTTAAGCCCCGCGATTGCATACGTATTCTGGCTTCCGATCTCTTCCATCTGGACGATATTTTCAGGGAGACGTTGTTCGACCGAGTTGATGCCATTTCCGCCGAAAAAGACGGGGCTGAGCTTGGCTCCGCGTTTGCAGAAAAAGCCTCCGATGCCAAATGGACCATATAGGGTCTTATGGCCCGCGAAGACTGCGAAATCAAACAAATCGCTGGAGAGCTGAAGCGGGAGCAAGCCAGCAGTCTGGCTCATATCGATAACGGTCGTTGCGCTATAGGTCTTAGCCATTCGAGCAACAGTTTCTACAGGAACGACCGCGCCGCATACGTTGCTGGCGTGAGTCATCACAACGAGCCTTGGCGGCTGGGCAGCAAAGGCTTCCTCGATTTCCTCATATCGGGGCATAAACGTTTCGGCATCGAAGGGCAGCACTTCAATCTTTATGCCAGTCGTTTCGGCCAAATGGAATAAAGGCCTGGTTACAGCGTTATGCTCAAAGGGCGTGCAGTAAACAACGTCGCCTTTGGTGAGGTTCAAGCCAAGGAGAATGCGGTTTAGGGCATCGGTCGCCGAAGCCGTGAAAATGACCTCGTCCGCAGGACAATCATAGAGCTTCTTCAGGTTGTTCTTTGCTGCTTTGGCGATTTCGCCGGCGGCAACGGCCAGAGCGTTGCCGCCTCTGCCGATATTGCCGCCGGAATTGCGATAAAAAGAGTCAGCGTAGTCATAGACGATGCTCGGCTTTGGGAAGGTAGTCGCTGCATTATCGAAATAAGCTGTTTCTGGCATAACTAGCAAAGCCTCCTCAGAACATCGAAAACGACCTGTCTCTTTTCCTCAGGGGAAAGAGCGCCGCCCATCTCATCCAAACACGCAAGAAGCCCCGTCTTAAGAAGCTTGGCGCGCCGGGACGGGATAACGACCGGGAACGTTTTTTCCCTAAGCACACCCCTCTCGTCGGCAAACCTGATGCTCAGACAGGCGGAATCGTCTTCAGTCGATCCCGATTCATCGAGGGTTGATTCGACCTCAGTTTTCATTCCTTGAACGATTCGGAGGAAGTCATCGAACCTTTCGTCATTCCAGTCGTCGATGCGGAGCGCGGTCGCCGCCTTGGCAATTCTGTTGATGGTCACGAAGTCGTCGCCCGTTGAAGTTGCCACAGCTTGCAGGACTTGATTGTTGATGCCCGAATAGACGCTCGTTTGCACAGCCGGATGGGCGTCAACCCAATCTTTTAAAACGGATGAAAGACTTGCGTCCTCGTGCGCGTCGGGGCCGAACAATGCCATTAAAGCGTGCGACAGCCCCTTGACGCAGTCGCGCAGATATCCATCGCACTCTTCCTTCTCATTTTTGAGCGCGTATATTAGAGCGTCCGAATCGCAAGGCTCTCCGAATATCGAGGGGATTTCCTCGAACAGCAGCTTGTCGGTGTCGCAATCTATTTTCTTTATCGCCTTAAAGAAGCGCTTCCTTACCCTTGAGATGGGCTCCGCCCCGCCATGGGAGCGATCGATGTTGGCATTACGGGTCATCTGAGGAAGGGCGACATACCAGAGGCGCATGGCGTCGACAACATCGGCTCGCGTAGCCCTATCGGACTTGCACCCGAAAACCCCTGCGACCTTCTTCACGTAGGTTTCCATCTCGGGGGACCAGTTGAGTCTTGTCAGGCGGTAATCGCTTGGGTTCTTTGCGATGTCATCGAAGAGAGTTTCGTTAAGGGGCCGCTCTTCGCCATTGAAGGTTATCTTGATCTGCTCCCTGTAGCCCCTGAGAACGTAGGCAAGATAGAGAGGGATCGGACCCATTCGCAAGCCGATGCCGAGATCGCGCCCCATCAGTTTATCGTAGAGCTCTGAAAAAGGCGTGTTGTCAGCAGTTTCAATAAAGTCCTTGATGGTATCGATGACCGCTTCAATGCCTGACTCTGGAACGCCGGGTTCGTTAATTGCTTTCGCAATATCCTTGATGAGTCCAGTCTTCTCGAATGCACTCCTCGCCATGGACGTCTCTTGGCCATTGCCCACGAAGCCCAGGTTTTGGGCAAGCGTAGGCGCACACAAAGCCTTGAGAATCTTGGTTCGACTGCTGAAGGCTGTTCCGGTTAGATCGTTTTTGTTGAGGGACTCGCTGGTTATTCTCGGTGTTGAGCCGAAGACTTCGTCGCAAAGCAAAGACAGTTCTTCGGAAAGTTTCCGCTTACGCGTAACAACCTTCTTCTGGCTTCCGTTAACGTAATAGAGGGACTGCCTCAGCTCTGGCTGAAAGAAGCCGGCAATATAGCCGTTGACGATTTCCGAGTAGTCCTCGATGACTATCTCGTATTCGTCAGCAAGCGCTGCATCGTCGGCTGCCTCCTCCTTCAACTGCCTTGCGGCCTCAAGCCGGTAAAGCGCCTCTTCGATTCTCGTGAACGACCTCGGCACAACCGCAACGGTCAGCTTTTCACGCGAAAGCTCATTCTTGGCAAGGTCCTTCAGCTCAACGAGCTCATCCGGCGTCGAACAGTAGACTCCGACGACCTGACCGTCCGCAACCCAATCGTTGCCGGTGTCGAGGATATGATCAGGCCTCACCTCTTGCTCGCACCATTTCTTTAGCGAGGATGCGCCAACGAAGCCGCACTCAAAGAACCTGACCATGCCTTTATCTTCGTTGTATCGAGACGGGTACAGGGCCATATTTCCGATTTCTCGGTTAAGCGCCGCTTCGCAGCTCATCATGCTGCGTAGCGAGCCAGCTCGATTGGAAACCTCTGCATCCACATGAACGCCAGTGGTTTCCTTGAGTTTGAGATATGCGTTGCTGCGCCTCAGGTAGACGATTGAGTCTCCTTCGACAAGGCGCGTAATGGCCTCGTCGACCTCTTTTGCTCCCAATCCGCAGTCGCAAAAAAGGTCGAGGAGAGTCTCCTTGGTTGGCTCCACTCGATCGTATTGCGCGACCGCGTCGATTGCGGCAACAGTTTTAATGATGCGCGCCTCGAGGGAGACGGGTTCGACGCGCGAAAGGGATGCGCGAGCAAGCTCGTAAACCCTATGGAGGGGGCTCGTGTACATTTCCTTGCGAAGGAGGGGTTCGAAGTAGTCGTAAATGCAGTCAGGAGTAACGAACTCTGCCGACTCCGCCAGAACCGCCGACATGGTTTTGTCGCCTTCGGCGCACAGGAAGGTAAACAGGGTTCTCTCGTTCTGGGCAACTTTCTCAGACAGCTTCGGGAGCAAGAACGCCGTCAACGGATGCAACGGGTAGCAACCACGCACAACGACATCGGACATATTGCCTGCGAAAAGTCCATTATGAACGTAGCGTCCCTCGATTCGCGATAGAAGCGCTTCATGATCGCAGCGCCAACGGCTCCACTTCGTGGAATCCTTAATGATCGCCGAAGACATGAGCTCGTAGGACTGGTTCTCGTCATCGGACATTTCGATTTCTTCAAAGCGACCGGACACGCCGCGCCACCCATCGACCTTCTCTTTGGGCAGGTCGGCGTCAATGTAGTTCGAGATGCTTTTGTGGCTAATAAGCAGAAGATGTAGCTGCTTTTCTGCGCCGCTCCTGTTGCATGCCTCGGCAAAGTCCTGAAGAAGCCTCGTGTCTTCAACGGTGGCTCGTCCTATGCTCGTCTCTAGATACTTGCTGAATTCGTCGTAAACGACATAAAGACCGCTTACGCCGCGCTCGGCAAGGCCTGAGAGCACCTGCTCGTATACGGAAAGCACGTCTGCTCCGTCGAGCACATCAAACGTGCTACCCGAGGTCAAGCTTGGGTAGGCGGCAACGAACTCTTCATACGTTTCAGTTTCCAGGGCGCGCAGTTTTGCGACAGTGGTGCCGTAGGTCGAGCCCGTAAGCTCTTCATATCGTTTCAGCGTGCTCGGATAATCGCGGCGCCATCTGTCAAGTACTCTAATTGCGCCGTCGTAATTCGTCGAAGGCATAAGATCGGTAGAATCGCAAAGCTTCAGGGCATTTCTGAGCGCGAAAAGAAGCGAATGGCGAAGATCGGACGTGCTTCCCGAAATAACGACGGGAAGCAAGCGCTGGCCATCTTGAACGAATCTGTCGAAGGTCTCTGCAAAACCGCTGTTCCTTCGCCTATATGCGTTTGTGATTCTCTGAAATGCTCCGGGGTCTTTGCACCACATCGCCATCAGCGCCGCGAGCACGACATGGGACTTGCCCTTGCCGTAGGCGCCGACGAGCAGCTTTGCCCGCTGATTAGAGGGGGCAATAACATCGCCCAAGATGCGCTCAAGGTAGCGACAAACGGAATCGGTGGGAATGAGGCCCTCGATTTTCTCTTTGGAGCCGAAGTCGAATTCGATGTTTATCGATGTTTGAAAGTCCTTGTTGGGGACGACCATATCTTTTAGGTTCACGGGAGCGCTCCTAACCAATAATCTCGTAATAGCGCTCGAGGCAAGCGATTGCAGTCATGCCTGGCTCATTGAGGCGAACGACGTCGAGACCAGCAGTGCGATTTATGCGGACATAGCCTTCGCCCTCAAGTTCGTAAAGCTTGCCAAGAAGCGTCACGGCGTCAAGGTTGAAAACCCTTCCGGGCGAGCACGGCGCATCGAGCAAGTCAGCGAGCCTTATCTCTCGTCCGAGAGGGCTGTCCATGCGTTCTTGGAAATCCACCATCGTGCAGATGCAATAGAGCACCAGCAGCGCAGGAAGCATGGCGGGATTAGCGCTCGTTTTGCGAAAGCTTCTTGCGCTGCGGCTCTCGATACTCACAAGGCCGAGTTCGCCGAGGGGACAATCGATAACGCTCTCAGGCGAGCCGCCCTTCTTGCCGGCATAGCCGTGCGCGACGTAAGTGTTGATGATGCAGTTGAAATCGTCCTCGAGCGACTTAAGGGACACATCCTTCTTGTCGTTGTAGGTGAAGATGTAGCGCTCAAGGGCGCGAGTAAAATCCTTTCGCGTAAAAACGCTCATACCGAACTCATTGAAGAAAAAGTACCAGGAAGCAGCGTCCTCTAGAGCGGATGCGAGGTTGCAGTGAAGCGCCCAAAGCGTACCGATCTCCTCCGTGTACGGGTCGTTTTCATAGATAAGCTTACCTAGCGCCGTAAGAACGTGCTCGCGATTGCGAGATCCCTTCCTGTAGTCCACAAGGCCAAGCGTCTGCATCCAATAGCGCAGCGCCACGACCTGGTTCGAGCCCAAACCTAGCTCGTCCATCGCGGCCTTGCTGTTGCTCGGCATAAGAAGTGCAGCATTATCGGGATTCGCTATTGTGCGGAGGCCTTTTCCGAGCCATCCTTTGCGCACGGCAAAAGACTGGTGTGCCTTGAACTTCATCTGCATGACGTTACTCTTCCTTGGTTCTGAGGTACTTGCGCATGAGGCAACCGCCCTCAAGATACTTATCGGTTACGCACTGTCGACAGTGCACGCACTTCTGCGGGTCAATTCGGTAGCCGTCCGACGTAATGCTGATCGCGCCGAAACGACACAGGCCTTCGCATTTGAGGCACTGCCTGCAAGCATTGAACTTAACGACCTGATACTTCGCCATGCGCAGTAACGTCTCGGCATCAGAGGCCTTTAGCACGCGCACTTTCGCGGCGTACTCGTAGCCAGGTTGCGCGAAAGGCATAATGGAGATAAGTGGCTCCCTCGTGCGGTGGTCGACGATGACCTTCTCGTCGAGTAGCGGACGTCCGAGGCCAGGCGCATAATCGCCTATGGGCGTCATTAGGCCCACCAATTCGTCTGAGTAGGGCCTCTCAAGCGAGAAGATGGTCGCGCTGTCGTCAGTGGCGCAGTGGCTCGCCTCAACAAGAACAGAGCTTGCAGCGGCAAGACCGTTGCCCCCTTGGCGCGCTTTCCACTTACCTGTGTCGACGTATACCTCCGGGTCCGGTTTACCGATGCGGCGCGCGAAATCAACTAGGAAGCTGCGCCATTTAGCCGCAGCTTCTGGCATGTAGATTTGAGACAGGAATTGGGCTCGCGCGTTGTTGTTCGGACAGCACCAGCAGCCCACGCGCTCATAACCGAGACGGTAGGCATCATTGAAATCGATTTTTTCACCAAGTATGTACAACCAAACGTCAAGGTCATTCCAATAGAAAATTGGTGCCGCGACTGTCTGCCGCTGAATCTTGACGGATTCGGCGCTGTCCTCAATGCGATTGTACTTGCTGCGCGAGACCGACTCTCCCTTGCGAATGCCGTAGAAGGTCAAGATGGGCTCATCGCCGAAAAGCCCCTTAAATGCTCGCGAAATCGGCCCCGTTTTGAACATCGAACAACACCACCGCATCATTCGTGCCGGTGGACCGATGACCTCGGCCATATCGTAAAAATCCTGTTCGTAGTTACGCGCAGTCTTGAAAATCGCCAAAGGATGGCTGGCGCGAAAGCGCTTTGCATACTCGGTAGTACTAGGAAACTCGAGCGTAGTATCGCCGAATATATGAACAAGATACGGGTCACTCAAGGCGCGAACAGCAATATCAGCGGTTACGGTCGAATCCTTGCCGCCCGAAAAAGAGACAACGAGGTTTTCCTCGGGATAATCCTTGGAGGCGTCGACGACGAAAGAGCACGCCTCGCGCACGATGGCGTCAAGATGCGCACGGTTCGCCTCAACGAAAACATCGATGTAGCGATCGAATGCATCGTAGCTATTCCCCTTGGCATATTCGTCGATCTGCGATCTGACCTCGATTGGGTTAGAGGAAAGGAATTCGGCAACCGTAATGTTCGTTGCCTTGCCATTGACGTAATACTTGCTTCCCGAAGCCCACACTGATTCATGGATATACGCAAGGGGTTTCCCCGTCATTACCTCAAAAAGCAGCCTTTCCTCAGGAAAGACGGGGCGCATATCTGCACAAAGATACTTTGCCTCGTGCCCGCAAATCGGGCATTCAATTTTTCGGTCCCCCGGGATGTGAATCAACGGGATGTTGCAGCTGCCGCACCAATAAACGACATGAGGAGCTTCTTCGATTGTCTCTCCGCCGCATTCAGGGCATGTACCGCTATCGGTGAAGCGGTTGCATTTTGTGCAGTACATTGCCCCTCCTTTTAAATATTCAGCCCATTGGATGCTGACATCCAATGGGCTGAAGTGTAGCAGACAATCAAGAAAATCAGAAGGAGCTCACGTTAAACGGCAGAAAGAATAATCGCAACAGCTTATCAAAGCAGCGAAGAAAATCAAGGACCTTATTCAGTGCTGTCTATCGCTCAGTGCTTTGCTGACGCAAAACTTGTAAGGGCACGTGTATTGCGCCACTCATCTACCACCTCATCACGCAATCGACTCTTTCAGTAGGTCATATCCCAACGGATGGGTACTATTTACCCGGGTGCACCTGGGGCAACGGGTTGAAAAACCTGAGCAAGGTCGCTCGCAGAACACGCAACATCAAACACGACAGAAGAGGCGAACGACA
>OLSE01001560.1_pt1 | contig 17416 bp, 16 predicted proteins | sample 1673191 | NCBI WGS metagenome assembly OLSE01 (sample SAMEA3136764, study PRJEB25190) | human gut metagenome | biome: human gut; feature: human-associated habitat; material: faeces | place: Austria | collected 2013
CCTCCGGGTTATGAGCCCGGCGAGCTACCAGACTGCTCCACCCCGCAATGTCTGGGCGCCTCATGTGCGCAAGAAAGTATATTACGCGGGAGTTCGGTAAACGGCAAGGAAAAACTCGTGGAGCATAATTCCTTCATATTTAAACCTCTCAGCCCCTATCACCGTAAACGAATCGCAGCCGAGTGCCGTCGGCGGCGCGTATACAATGGTGCGCGTCCTTTTATGCCAACACTGGGAGTAGACATGCTGCTCGCTATCGATATGGGAAACACGCAGACGGCCATGGGCCTGTTTGACGGAGACGAGCTGGTGCAGTCGTGGCGCATGCCCACCGACCGCTCCTATACCGCCGACGAGATCCATGTGCGCCTGATGGGTTTCTTTAAGATGTACGGCCTTTCGCTCGACGCGGTCGACGCGGTCGCCTTTGCCGGCGTGGTGCCGCAGCTCTCGCGCGAATGGCACGCCGTGGCCGACCGCATTGCCGCGGACGCCATCGTCATCGGGCCGCAGACGGCCGCGGTGACCAAGCTGCGCGCGGCGCGTCCCCAAGCCGTAGGCGCCGATCGCGTCGCTAACGCCGTTGCGGCCGAGACTTTCTACGGCGCGCCGGCAATCGTGGTGGACTTTGGCACCGCGACCAATATCGACGTCATCGATGAGGACGGTTATTACATTGGCGGAGCGATCGCGCCGGGCATTCGCATCTCCATGGACGCGCTTGCCGCCCGTGCCGCCAAGCTCGCCAGCGTGCCGCTCGAGGCGCCCGAGCACGCCATCGGCCGCGATACCGAGGAGTGCATCAAGGTCGGCGCCGTGACGGGCGCCGCCGCCATGGCCGAGGGCCTGGTCGCGCGCATGAAGCGCGAGCTGGGCCGCGAGGATGCCACCGTTATCGCCACGGGCGGTCTCGCCAGCATCGTCGCCGATTCGACCGATGCCTTCGACGTGGTCGACGGACAGCTCACCATCAAGGGTATCTGCGAAATCTACCGCCGCATGCAGGAGCTGGGATAGAGCAGGGGCTTAAGTCGAGCACGCCCGATGCCACAGTCCCCGCAAAGGCTCGCCAAACCTATTCCTCAGACAGGCGAAACCCTCCCCGGCACAGGCCGAGGAGGGTCTTGTTGTCATCGTTGTCTTTGGGCGCTGGCGCCTCGCGCTACAGCCCGCGAATCCGTACGGCCTCGGGCGGAAACTCCTGCTCGCCGGCATCGGTCTTGATGGTCGCGCGGCCCCAGATGTCCAGGCCCGCAAACACACCGACCGCAAGCGGCAAGCCGTTGGGCGACACCGCCGCAACTTGGCGACCGAGCAGCGGCACCATGTCGAAGTACTCGCCCAGCACGGGGGCCAGCGGACCGGCAGCACCCTGTGGCGTGTTGGCGACAACCGCCCAGGCATCCACGCGGGTCAACACGGCGGCGGCCAGCGCCTCGACCAGCGCTTCGTCAGCCACGTCCACACCGAGCTCGCTCAACGCCGAACGCTCAATATCCACCGTCACGGCACCGAACATGCCCGCAGCACCGGCACCGCCGTTCACGGCAACACGCGCGAGCGACGTCTCAAACGCAGGCGCACCGCACACGATATCGCTCGGCCACTGGATACCCACCTTACCGGCAAGGCCCAACCCCGGCGTCGAAGCCGTGCCCACAAGCGCATCCATCATGCCCATCGCCGCCACAAACGGCAGGCCGTGGAAGGCATGCATGTTCACGTCCGGGCGCACGACCAGCGAAAACATCAGCGATGCATCGCCCGCGCTCCACGCGCACCAGCCCGCGGACATGCCCTCGCGGCCCGCGTCGCGCGCCGCGTCGAGCTCGGTACCGGCAACAACAGCATTCATCTCGATCATCTACATACGCCCCAATTCGCCCACGATATGACCCACACGGTCCTCGGGCTCCTTGACCTCGACGCCGTTGTAGCGGAAGAACCGCGCCGGGTCGTGCATCAAGTCCTCGAGCGGCACCAGCACAAAATCGCGCTCGCCGATCAGCGGATGCGGCAGGCGCAGCTTTTTGCCGCCGTGGGTCTCGCCGTCCATCCACAGCAGGTCCAGGTCGATGGTGCGCGGGCCGTTGGCCTTGGCCTTTTTGGAGCGGTCGCGCCCCAGCTCAGCCTCGATCTTCATAAGCTCGTCGAGCAGCACCAACGGCGCCAGCTCGGTCTTGATCTCGATGACGGCGTTGGCAAACGCGTCCTGGCGCGTCTCGTAGGCAGGCTCGCTCTCGTAGATCTTGGAGGAGTTGGACACGCAGGTGAGTGGAATCTCGGCGATCATCTCGCGTGCAGCGCGGATGTTGTCGCAGCGATGCCCCAGGTTGGAGCCCACAGCCACAAACGCGCGGCGCGGCTGCGGCTTGGCAACCGCCCAGTAACCGTTCAGGAACTGCGCAAAACCCGCGGCGTCGTGCACGCGCACGATGTTGGCACCGGCCTGGATGGCGCCCAGGCACACGCCAAACGTAGCGGCATCGCGCTCGGCGGCCTCGGTCACGCCCGAGACGGCGCCCACAAAGCGCTTGCGCGACACGGCGCACATGAGCGGATAGCCCAGTGACGCCATCTTGGCAGTCTCGCGCTGGATGACGATGTCCTCGTTAGCCGACTTACCAAAGCCCGGGCCAGGATCGATGCAGATGCGGTCGCGCGACACGCCGGCATGGATGAGTGTGCGGGCCTGGTCAGACAGAAAGCCCATGACGCGGCGCATAATGGGCGCCGAATCGGGCAGGGTGAAGCGGCGGAGCTGCGAGGTGGGCACGTAGGCTTCCTCGCGGCGGGCGCTGCGGCGCATCATGGCGGCCAGACGGTCATTGGACTCCGATGCGGCCTCGGTGGCTGCGGGCGCGGGCGCGACGGTCTCGGCGGCAGTAGCCTGCTCGGCGGCCGGCGTCTCCTGCTCGCTTGAAGGCTCGGACGTGGGCTCCGGTTCGCCAAACGGCAACGAGGGCTGCACCACGCCGCCCGGAAGCTTGGCCTCCGGCTTAGGCTCGCCCAGCAACTTGCCGCGACGGCGGCGAGCCGGCTTCTCGGCCTCACGCGCGGCCTCGGCAGCCGCCTCGCGCGCCTTCTCGGCAACAAACGCCGCTGCCGAGGTATCGAGCTGCACCGTTGCGTGTGTGCGTGCGGGCGCGGCGACCTCGCCGGCATGCATCACGATGACGCCGCAGGTGCTCGTCTTAACAAACTCGACCATCTTGGGATCGGTGAAGCCGGTCACGTCATTGACGATCGAGGCGCCGCAGCGCACGGCCGCCTTGGCAACCGCCACATGACGCGTGTCGATCGAGACGATGGCGCCCTCCTTGGCCAGCGCGCGCACCACGGGCAGCACGCGGCGAGCCTCCTCGTCGGGGTTGACCGGGGTAAAACCAGGGCGCGTGGACTCGCCGCCCACGTCGATGATGTCGGCGCCGGCGTCAAGCATCGCCAGGCCGTACTCGATGGCGGCATCCGGGTCGAAGTGCTCCCCGCCGTCGCTAAACGAATCGGGCGTCACGTTGAGGACGCCCATGATGCGCGGACGGTCAAAGCTGAGCTCGTACTTTCCGCACCGCCATGTCTTGCTGTCGTTCGCCATGAACATCCTCCTCAAATGCCCGCGCCGCCGCGCTCGGGCGCAGGCGGCGGGGTCGCTTTGCAATCAGTCTTTCTATTGTATCCGCGCACACGGGCTAGAACGCAAACGCGGCCGCGATGTCGCAAGAAATCAGCAGGTCGGCATTTGCATCCTGATCGGTGGGAGCAAGATTGCAAATGGCCAGCGTATCGCCGGTAAAGTAACGCGTAAGGCCTGCCGCCGGATACACCACGAGCGAGGTCCCGCCCACAATGAGGGCATCGGCCGCGGCGATGGCGGCAACGGCACCAGTCAGCACATGCTCATCGAGCGGCTCCTCGTAGAGCACCACATCGGGCTTAATGCGCCCGCCGCACGCAGGACACACGGGCACGCCCGCGGCGTCCTCGTGCTCGCGCGAGCAAATCCACTCGGCGCTATAGACCGCGCCGCACGACTGGCAAATGTTGCGATGGACCGATCCGTGCAGCTCGAACACGCGCTGTGAGCCGGCCATCTGATGCAGACCGTCGATATTTTGCGTCACCACGGCATTCAGCTTGCCGGCGCGCTCCAGCTCGGCCAGCCTGGTGTGGCAGCGGTTGGGCTTGGCGCCAAGCGCGATCATCTTGGTGCGGTAAAAGTCGAAGAACTCCGCAGGATGCGCCTCGTAAAAGCTATGCGACAGCATGGTCTCGGGCGGATAGGCAAACTGCTGGTGATACAGGCCGTCCACGCTGCGGAAATCGGGGATGCCGCTCGCCGTGGAAACACCCGCGCCGCCAAAGAAGACCACGCGCTTGTGGGTGTCAAACAGATCCGCCAGCGCGGCGGAGGCCTGCCTGGGGTCCGATATTGCCTGCGTCATATGAGTCCTCCGTCCTTGTTAGTCGGGCAGCGTTGAGCGACGTCCCAGCATGCGGCCTTTAAGTCAGCATGCGCGGATCCCACCCCGCCCCTGTTGCGCTAATCTTAAGCCTGCCAACCCCGTCGAAAGGACACCATGCCTCAGACTTACACTTTCGCCTCGTGGAACGTCAACGGCCTGCGCGCCGTGCTCAAAAAGGACCCGAGCTTTATCCAGATCGCGCAAGAACTCGACGTCGATATCCTGGCGCTGCAGGAGACCAAGCTGCAGGAGGGCCAGGTCGATATCGACCTGCCCGGCTATCACCAAACCTGGAGCTACGCCGAGCGCAAGGGCTACTCGGGCACCGCGGTCTTTAGCCGCCAGGAACCGCTGCGCGTACTGCGCGCCGATGCGCTGCTGCCCTACGCCGGCGAGGGCGAGGCGGCCGAGCTCGTCGCCCAAGCCGCGACCGAGGGCCGCGTCTGCGCGCCGGAGTTCGACAAGTTCTGGTTTGTGGATGTCTACACTCCCAACGCGCAAAACGAACTCGCCCGCATCGACGTGCGCATGGCCTGGGACGATGCCTACCGCGGCTTTTTGAACGCGCTCGAGCGCGAGACCGGCAAACACGTCGTAACCTGCGGCGACTTTAACGTGGCGCACGAGGAAATCGACCTTAAGAACCCCAAGTCCAACCGCGGCAACGCGGGCTTTTCGGACGAAGAACGCAGCAAGTTTACCGAACTGCTCGACGCCGGCTTTACCGATACCTGGCGCGCGGCAAATCCCGACGTCGAGGGCGTCTATAGCTGGTGGAGCTACCGCTTTAATGCCCGCAAGAACAACGCCGGCTGGCGCATCGATTACTTCCTGGTAAGCGACGCAATCGCCGACAACGTACGCGACACCGGCATCCGCGGCGACATCTTCGGCAGCGACCACTGCCCCGTCACCCTCACGCTAGAACTCTAGCCCCAAGTAATTCCTGGGGGGACAGAGGAAAACAGATTATGTGGCCCCTCTCCCCCTATAAGGTGCGGTGGAATAGTTCCTGTTTGGGCAGCAAATAGCCAAAAACGAGAACTATTCCACCGCAAGTTCGTGAGGGAACGCGAAATGCCTTACAGCCCGTATTTCACGACGACACGGTTAATGCGGCGACACCAAGGCTTGTACAAGGCGGCCAAAAACACGCAGGTCGCAAGGCCGTGCGTAATATCGAACGGCACTGCCGTGGCAAGACGCGCCGCGGCACCCGCCCAAGTAAGCGGCTGTACAAAACCAATGATGTCATACGCGTTGATCACGACGCCATAGAGCAGGCCCGACGCAAAGCCGTACGCCAGCAGCGCTGGCATGCGCACGGTGCCGTCGGCGCGGTCGAACGCACCCGCATACGCCAGCACACCGCCAACGTATCCCACGAGCCCCCAGGCATACATCTGCCACGACGTCCACATGCCCTGCCCAAAAAAGAAATTGCTGGTCAGCGCTGCCAGCGCGCCAACCATAAAACCATTGCGGCGACCAAGCGTCGCCCCCGCGATAATGGCGATGGCGCTCACCGGTTTAAAGTCGGGAATGAGCCCAAACAGGATGCGCCCCGCCGCCGCCAGCGCCGCCAGCACCAGCGTGGGCATAATCTGGCGCAAACCCGGACGCGATGCCTCATAGCCCGCAAAGAACAGCGCAAGCACCAACGCCACCACAACCAGCATGGCCAACGCTGCCTGCTCAACACCCGCCAGCAACGCGGCAGCCATCACCGCCGGCACCGCCAACAACAGCGGGATCTCCAGTTTTGCAAGCAAACGCGAGAAACGACAGTCCGTCATCCCATCACGCCCTATAGAACACGTTGTCGGCAAAGAAGTCGGCCGGGGACTCCATGCAGGCAATCTCGCCGTCAAACATCATGGCGACGTCGTCGGCTACCTGCTCGGCAAAGTCCAAATCGTGCGTAGCCATGATGACGGTGCCGCCAGCCTTCGCATGGTCACGCAGGGCGCGGGCGATGATGCGGCGGCTGAACAGGTCTAGACCCTTGGTGGGCTCATCGAGCAATAGCAGTTCGGGGCCGATTAGCAGCAGTTTTGCCAATGCAAGCAGTTGACGCTGCCCGCCCGAAAGATCGTACGGATGGCGTCCATCCAGACCCGACAACCCCAAGCTCGCCGCACGCTCCCGCGCCAAGTTCTCGTCATATCCGCAGGTCGAGGCCCATTCCATCAGCTCATCGCGAACCGTCTCGGCAACCAACAATGCTTTGGGATTCTGAGGCAGCAGCGCCGCCGAGGCCGCTCCGCGCACCATGCGGCCGCGCTGCAGCTTGGCGGTCTTCGCCAGCACCGAGAGTATCGTCGACTTACCGCATCCGTTGCCGCCCACGATCGCATGCACCGCACCGGCCGAAAACGCCACGTCGAGCCCGCGCAGCACCCAACCGCCCGCGCGATCGTAGCGAAACCAGCCTTCCGACAGGGTGGTAGCCGACCCGCCGTGCATTTTTTGGAGTATTCTGCTTCCATCCGTGCGCGGGAAAGCTTCCGAGCCGTTTTCGAGCGACGTTTGCGCCACAAATTCGGACGATTTGTCCAATTCTGAACTTTTTTTCGCGCTCGATACGTCCCCGGGCGGCTCTGGAGAGCACGAATTGTCCTCATGCCTGCTGAATACTCCTTTATTTGCACATCGGATGGCACCCCACCCCAACATGTCATCGGAAAACAGCGATTCTCGGCGTCCCAAAGAAGCCATATCCGCCACCTCGCGCACGCGACCGTCCTCAATCCGGTACGCACACGTCGCGTATTCGAGCATTGGGCGCGGCTGATGCGTCGCCACAACAACCGTGCAGCCCAGCTCGCGATTCACACGAAACAGCGCGTGCAGAAAATTCTTCTCAGCAACGGGATCGAGCTGAGACGTGGGCTCGTCGAGCAGCAGCACGCGCGGGCGCAGCGCCAGGACGGCGGCAAGCGACAGCAGCTGCTTGCGGCCACCCGAAAGCGTATCGGTATCACGATGAAGCCAATCTTCCAGCCCAAAGAAATAGCTAGTCTCAGCTACGCGACGGCGCATCTCATCACGTGCTAGCCCCAAGTTTTCCAGGCCAAACGCCATCTCGTGCCACACGGTTTCGCACACGATCTGGTTCTCGGGATCCTGGAACACATAGCCCACGCGCTCCGCCGATGCCCGTACGTCCATGTCGGCAACGTTCTCGCCCAGCACGCGCGCATCGCCAGTGCGCTCGCCCGCTGGAGCGATCTCGGGCTTGAGCAGCGACAGCAGCGTCGACTTGCCCGAACCGGTACCGCCAACAAGCAGCGCAAATGCACCTTGGGGAACAGACCAGTCGAGCCCCTCGAGCACCGCAGCATCAGCATCGGGGTAGGCAAAGCTCAGGCTCCGCACCTCAATCGCTGGCATATCCGGGCCGCACGCAGCGCCCGACACCGGGCCCCTGTCCAACCGAGCCATCAGCCAAACCTCTTCTCATCAATCGCGTGCAATGCGCAAGGCAGCACCATCCAGGCAGCGTACACAACATAGCCCGGCCACGGCGCCGGCACCGAGAGCTGCGGATAAAACGAATACTGCGTCGTCGCGGCCCACGCCACCGCCACCGCGGCGGCGCCAAACACCGCAAGTCCAACCAGCGCGGCAGCGTCGCCGCGCCCCAGTCGATACCGCGCATACGTCGTACGACGCGTCGCGGCACCCCACCCGCGCGAGCGCATGGCGTCCGCGCGCTCCAGCGAATCTTCCATGCCCCAGCCCATCAACACGCTCGACGCCCGCAGGCGCGAGCGCACGGGGTCGGCCGGCGCACGCCCCGGTACATCAATCGCATCTTGCACCGCCAGCACCGTGCGGCCGCGGCGCAAAAACTGCGGGATAAGCCGCATGCACATCGAGATCATGAGCGCGATCACCGGCGCGGCGTTACCCAAAAGCGCAAGCACCTTGTCGTATTCGAGCATCGACGCCGCGGCCTCAAACCACAGCACGCTCGCCACAAACAGTCCGCCCATGCACAGGCCATATACCATGCTCTCCAGATACACCGCGCGCACGCCGATGCGAAGCAGCTCCGTCGAGCCCGAGGCGCTAAACAGCGGATTGACCAGCGCGATAATCAAAATCACCGGCAGCTGCCAGCGAAGCGCCCCCAACGTGCGCGCAGCACCGCGCGTCGCAAATCCATACGCCAGCCCGCCCGTAAGTGACAGCGCAATCAGCACCGGCTGCATCGAGAACATGGTGAGCCCCAGCGTCAGCACTATATAGAGTGCCGGCACAGCCGGATGCGACATCGAGAATGCCGCGACGGGCTCGCCGCCAAACTCCTCTTGTATGTTGTCCACGGGCACCCCCGTCCCCTCGCTCAAACGGCAGCTCCGCAGCACCGCCAACGCCGCACGCAAGCAGCGCAAACGCCACGCCGGCGGCGCAAGCCTCAACCGCCGCAAACCAATCGCTACGCGCTCAACATATGCCTGCGGTATCATATTGCGCCGTGTATCGTTTCCAAACACACGTCTCTATAACGTAACAGGAGATCACATGGACGCAACCGCAATTATCCTCGCCGCCGGCGAGGGCACCCGCATGAAGTCGAACCACTGCAAGGTTTCGCACAAGATCCTGGGTAAGCCCATGGTTCAGTGGATCGTCGACGCCACCATCAAGGCCGGCTGCAGCCGCGTCGTGGTCGTCATCGGCAGCCACGCCGACGAGATGCGCGCCCTCATCGATGGCGCCTACGCCAACAGCGCCACCAAGGTCGAGTGCGTCGAGCAGACCGAGCGCCTGGGCACCGGTCACGCCGTGAAGGTCGCGCTCGAGGCCTGCGGCATCGCGCAAGGCCCCATCGTGGTGCTCAACGGCGACCTGCCGCTCATCACCGCCGACACCGTCGCCAAGTTCGCGCAAACCGTCGCCACCGGCGAGCTCGCCTGCACCGTCATGACCATGACCCCGCCCGACCCCTTCGGCTACGGCCGCATCAAGCTGGGCGCCGATGGTCAGATCGAGCGTATCATCGAGCAGAAGGACTGCACGCCCGAGCAGGCCGCCACGCTGCTCGAGTGCAACGCCGGCTGCTACGCCTTTGACGGCGCGCAGCTCGCCGCCCACATTAACGAGATCGGCAACGACAACGCGCAGTCCGAGTACTACCTGCCCGACATGCTCGAAATCCTCAAGGGTCACGGCCAGGCGGTCTCCATCTTCCACTGCGATGACTACCGCGACGGCCTGGGCGTCAACAGCCGCATTCAGCTCGCGCAGCTCACCGCCATCGCGCGCGACCGCATCAACGAGCACTGGATGGCCGAGGGCGTCACGTTCATCGATCCCACGCAGGCCTGGATCGGCCCCGACGCCGTTATCGGCCGTGACACCGTCGTGTGGCCGCAGACGCACCTGATCGGCCACGTCACCGTGGGCGAGGAGTGCCAGCTTGGCCCCAACAGCCGCCTCACCGACACCACCGTCGGCAGCGGCTGCGTCATCGATGAGACTATCGCCATCGAGGCCGTCATCGAGAACGGCGTCGACTGCGGCCCACGCGCCTACCTGCGCCCGGGCACCCACATGCTCGACGGATCCAAGGCCGGAACGCACGTGGAGATCAAGAAGTCCACGATCGGCGAGGGCTCCAAGGTGCCGCACCTGTCCTACATCGGCGACACCACCATGGGCTCCGGCGTCAACGTGGGCGCGGGCTCCATCACCTGCAACTACGACGGCGTGCACAAGCACAAGACCGTCATCGGCAAGGACGCCTTCATCGGTTCCGACACCATGATGGTCGCGCCCGCCCAGATCGGCGACGGCGCGCTCGTGGCCGCCGGCTCCGTCATCACCGAGCCGGTCCCGGCCGACGCACTCGGCCTGGGTCGTGCCCGTCAGGTAAACATTGAGGGTTGGGCCGCCGATTATCGCCGCCGTCTGCACGAGGACGACGAGGTATAACGTTTTACCAAGCATCTAAGGAGCTGTTCCCATGGGGACGGCTCCTTTTTCTATCGTGACCTGCGCAACCGGATGAGTGGTCGGTTCGTGTCCGTTGACGGTAAAGACGTTATCAAGACTCGATAAACCCCGTCGCGCGGTTACAATGCAAAAAGGCATCTATATGGCATTCGATATATAAAGGAGAAGGGTAATGCCGATTAATGATCCCGAGAAGTCGGAGAATATGCGCAAGTCCATCCGCGTGTATTCCGGTTCCTCCAACCGTCCCCTCGCTCAGAAGATTGCTGAGTACCTTGGGGTCGAGCTTTCGGGCCTTACGCTAAAGCAGTTCGCCAATGGTGAGATTTACGCCCGCTACGACGAGACCGTCCGCGGCGCCGACGTCTTCCTGATTCAGTCCGTGGCCGGCGGCAACGTCAACGACATGCTCATGGAGCTGCTCATCGCCACCGACGCCGCCAAGCGCGCATCCGCCCGCTCCATCACTGCCGTTATCACCCACTACGGCTATGCCCGCCAGGACCGCAAGGCCGGCCCGCGCGAGCCCATCACCGCCCGCCTCGTCGCCAACCTGCTCGAGCGCGCCGGCGTCAACCGCATCATCACCCTCGACCTGCACCAGGGCCAGATCCAGGGCTTCTTCGATATCCCGGTTAACCACCTGTCCGCACTGCCGCTGTTTGGCCAGTACTACAACGACATGCACTTCGACACCGACAACCTGGTTGTCGTCTCCCCCGACGTGGGCCGCGCCAAGGCCGCCAAGAAGCTGTCCGACATGCTCGGCTGCGACCTGGCCATCGCCCACAAGGGCCGTCCGCGCCACAACGCCGCCGAGGTCATGGGCATCATCGGTGACATCAAGGGCAAGACCTGCATCATCAACGACGACATGATCGACACCGCTGGCACCCTGTGCGCCAACGTCAAGGAGCTCAAGGCTATGGGCGCTGGCGACATCTACGTCTGCGCCACCCACGGCATCTTCTCCGGTCCGGCCATCGAGCGTCTGAACGACGCCCCGATCGTCGAGTGCCTCGTCACCGACGCCATTCCCGTCGAGGTCGGCGGCAAGATCAAGACCATCTCGGTCGCCGAGGAGTTCGCTCAGGCCATCTCCGCCGTTTACCACGAGGAGCCCGTCTCCACGCTCGTCGGCGGCGACTTCGCGCTGTAGTCGCTCGACCCTCGCATCCCTCCGGAAGCCCCGGACGCGTCTGCGGGGTTATCACGCGAACGTCCTCGCCGCTTTGCGGCTGCGGGATGTTCGCTTTGATAACCCCTCCCGGCGCGTCCGGGGCTTCCCGCTGTCTCGGGGCAGCTGTTTTCTGAAATGACTTTGCTGCAACCTTTCCTCGCCTTCGGCGGGCGTGGTAGCCTTTGTCGTTGATTGAACTATTTGTGTAACGAAGGGACAAATATGGCAGCTGCACAGCCGCTTAAGATTCGCATGGTTGCCGGGCTTGGCAACCCTGGCGAGGAATATGCCGAGACCCGCCACAACGCTGGCTTCAAAGCGATCGACGAGCTGGCCCGTCAGGCCGGCGTCACGTACTGGAAAAACCAAGCAGGCGCCGAGGTCGCGCTCATCAATATCAACGATGCTGAGGAAGAGGGTGGCAAGCGCCAGATTGTGCTGGTCAAGCCGCAGTCGTACATGAATACCTCGGGCGGCCCCATCTCCAAGCTCTGTCGCGAGTACAAGATCAAGGCCGAGGAGCTGCTCGTAATCCACGACGAGCTCGATATTCCCGCCGGCGACGTGCGTGTTAAGGTGGGCGGCGGCCATGCCGGTCACAACGGCCTGCGTTCCATCATCGACAAGATGGGCAGCCGCGACTTCAGCCGCATCCGCACCGGCATCGGCAACCCCCCCGGCAAGATGGCCGTCGCCGACTACGTTCTTAAGCAGCTGCGCGCCCGCGAGGCCGAAGATTTCCAGGACACCTGCGCCCGCGCCGCAGATGCCGCCGGTCTGGCCATCGTCCACGGCGTAATCTACGCCCGCGATCACGTAAACGGCGCCGCTTCCGCCAACGGCAAGCACTAGAACCTACTATTTAGGGACAGGTTTATTTTGGCAGGTTCTGTATGCGAAAACACCGCAGCGGCCGCACCGCAATAAACCCTGTGCCGCCATACATATGCAGCGCTCCAATGGGGGCCGGTCTCACCGATGTGCGAGGCCGGCCCCATTTGCCGTTTTACCTGATAAAACCGACCAAAATAAACCTCTCCCCCTTTGGTAGGCCAAAGTGGATAAACCCTGCTCCCAACCGCCGAAGACACACGTAAGTGACATGTCCATGAGGGTATAATTTGCACCGTATGTCTGCACAACGCCTGTGCGCGTACGGTTTTATTCGGGCTACCGTCCATTTCCGTGGAGGCACGGTTCGGTGGCCCTAACAAGAGAGGGGTTCTATGTATAAGATCCTGGAGAAGACGCAGTTCTCGGAGAAGGTGTTCAAGTTCCGTATCGAGGCGCCTGCAATCGCCAAGCATGCGCACGCTGGACAGTTCCTCATGGTTCGCGCCAACGAGACGGGCGAGCGCGTCCCGTTTACCCTGGCCGGCTGGAACGGTGACGAGGGCTGGGTCGAGTTCATCTTCATGGTGATCGGCAAGACCACCGAGATGCTGTCCACCTACGAGGCCGGCGAGTCGCTGCGCGACGTCGTGGGCCCGCTGGGCGTTCCCACCGAGATGGCCGAGGGCCCCTGCGCCGTCATTGGCGGCGGCGTCGGCCTGGCAATTGCCTTCCCGGTCGCCAAGCACCTGGTCGAGACCGGTCACGAAGTTCACGCCATCATGGGCGCCCGCACCAAGGACCTCCTGCTCATGGAGGACCAGTTCCGCGAGCTCCTCGACGAGGACCACATCCACATCACCACTGACGACGGTTCCTACGGCGAGCAGGGCGTTGTCACCGCTCCGCTGGAGCGCCTGCTGCAGGACAAAGCCGTGAGCCAGGTCTTCTGCGTCGGCCCCGTTCCGATGATGAAGTTCTCGACCCTCACCGCCCAGAAGTACGACACCCCCATCACCGCGTCGCTCAACCCCATCATGGTTGACGGCACCGGTATGTGCGGCTGCTGCCGCGTCGAGGTGGGCGGCGTGACCAAGTTCGCTTGCGTCGACGGCCCCGACTTCGATGCCACCCTGGTCGACTGGGATGACCTTCGTGCCCGCCAGGCCGCTTACCGTTCCGAAGAGGGCGAGTCCCTCAAGGCCTATGAGGAAAAGAGCTGCGCATGCCACTAGTTAACGGTCGTTTCGTTGCCGATATGAAGTCGCCCCGCACCCCCGATAACGAGGAGCCGGCTGCCGAGCGCGCCTGCGACTTCCGCCCCGTCGACAAGGGCTTCACCGAGGAGATGGCGCTGGCCGAGGCCGAGCGCTGCCTCAACTGCAAGAAGCCGTTCTGTGTTGAGGGCTGCCCCGTCAACATCAACATCCCCCGCTTTATCGAGCAGATCCGCGCGAAGGACTTCGGCGGCGCCCTCGATACCATCCGCGAGGACTCCATGCTTCCCGCCATCTGCGGCCGTGTCTGCCCGCAGGAGAACCAGTGCGAGGGCAAGTGCATCCGTGGTAAGAAGTCCGAGCCTGTGGCCATCGGCCAGCTCGAGCGCTTCCTGGGTGACCGCCCCGAGCTCGCCTCCACGCCCAAGATGGCCCCCAAGAACGGCAAGAAGGTCGCCGTCGTCGGCTCCGGCCCGTCCGGCATCACCTGCGCCGGCGAGCTCGCCCGCAACGGCTTTGACGTCACCGTCTTTGAGGCCTTCTTCACCGGCGGCGGCGTGCTGGTCTACGGCATCCCCGAGTTCCGTCTGCCCAAGGCAGTCGTCAAGCGCGAGATTGACGGCCTGGAGGACATGGGCGTCAAGTTTGAGTACAACTCCGTCGTGGGCAACATGGCCACGGCCGAGGAGCTGTTCGAGCAGGGCTTCGACGCCATCTACGTGGCGACCGGCGCTGGCCTGCCCAAGTTCCTCAACGTCCCCGGCGAGAATCTGCCCAACGTCTTCTTCGCGAACGAGTACCTCACCCGCGTGAACCTGATGAAGGCCAACAAGTTCCCCGAGTACGACACCCCCACCAAGCACGGCAAGAACGTCGTCGTCTTTGGTGGCGGCAACGTGGCTATGGACGCCGTCCGTACCGCCAAGCGCCTGGGCGCCGAGCACGCCATCATCGCCTACCGTCGTACCGAGGACGAGATGCCCTGCCGTCGCGCTGAGCTGCACCATGCCAAGGCCGAGGGCGTCGAGGTTCTGCCGCTCGTTTCCCCGCTCGAGTTTGTCGCTGGCGAGGACGGCTCCGTGTGCGCCGTCAAGGTCCAGAAGATGGAGCTCGGCGAGCCCGACGAGTCCGGCCGCCGTCGCCCGGTGCCCATCGAGGGCGCCATCGAGGAGATCCCTTGCGACGTCGCGATCTCGGCTATCGGCACCAACGCCAACCCCTTCGCAAAGAAGATCGGCGGCAAGATGGAGCTCAACAAGTGGGGCTACATCGTCGCCGACGAGGAGACTGGCCAGACCACCGATCCCCGCATCTGGGCCGGCGGCGACATCGTCACCGGTGCCGCTACGGTCATTCTGGCGATGGGCGCCGGCAAGAAGGCCGCCGCTTCCATCACCAAGAGCCTGCTGGGCGAGTAATCACCTACAGCGCTAGCCACCAAACGGCAAAGTCCCCGTCGAGCACACGCCCGGCGGGGACTTTTTCTATGCCGGCCGCCCCACCACCACGATGGGGACAGGCACCTTTGTGGTGGTTTTGGTCGGTTAAGCTTCGAGCTGGGCCACTTTGTAGCGGTAGGCAGCGGCGATGACGTCCTTGCAGCCTTCGCGGCCCAGCTTGGCGCGGTTGACGACGATGTCTTTACCGCTCGTCATCTTCCACTTGCCGGCGCTGTAGCGCTTATAGAACGCCTCGCGCGCCTTCTGCTGCTGCTTGACCAGCTTGGCGCCCTTCTTTTTGTTAAGTCCGCGCTTCTTGCGCACGATCTCGACGCGGTCCTCAAAGGGTGCGGTCACCAACACGGCAATGTGGTTGGGGTTGTTACGCAGCAGGTAATCGGACAGACGGCCTTCGATAATGCAGCTCTCGGTCTCACCCAGATCCAAAATCACCTGGCTCATCTTTTGGAACAACTTATCCGAGTACGAACGCGCATCGTAGCGGTCGGGCAGAAACGCCATGTTCTCCACGGCCAGACGCTCGTCATAGGCGGCCATCTTATCGAGCGACTCACCCGCACGCAGCGACGCACGCACCAGCAGCTCGTTGTCATACAGCGGAATCCCCAACTCGTCGGCAAGCATGCGACCAATCTCGTGGCCCTCGGCGCCAAAGTCGCGCGCGATGGTAATGACCACAGGACTCTTCTTGTTCTCCAGATCGCTCATCGCGATTCCTTTCTCTATGTGACAAAGGGGCTGTCCCTTTGCCACATTCTACGCTGCCACCATTCGCCTCTGATATGCGCGAACCAGCAGCGAGATACCAAAGTTGAGCACAAAGTACATCGCAAACACCAGGCCGTAGAGCATAAGCACCTGCGACAGGTCGATCGCGTGGGCCATCACGACGTTTGCCGTGTACATGAGCTCGGCCACGTTAATGCCCGAAAGATACGAGCTGTCCTTGATGACGGTCGTGCACTGGCTAAACAGCGCCGGAATAATCGTCTTAAACGTCTGCGGCAGGATGATGTAGCGCATGGTGGCAAAGAAGCCAAAACCCTGGCTCTGCGCCGCCTCAAACTGGCCGCGCGGAATCGAGTTGAGGCCGCCGCGCACAATCTCGGCCATAACGGCGCTGGTAAACAGCGTAAAGGCGATGGTCGAAATCACAATGTCCAAACCCTGCACCGTAAAGTAGATAAACAGGATCCACAGCAGGTTTGGCGTGCAACGGAACAGCTCGATATAGGCGCTCACCAAAATACGGAACGGGCGGGGCGCATAGCTCTTAACGAGCGCCAGCACCGTGCCAAAGATGAGCGAGAAAAAAATCGACAGCGCCGAGATCTCGATGGTCTTAACAAAGCCGCCCCAAATGTAGAGCAGGTTGGTCGCGTTGAAGATTTCCATGCGCTAGGCCTCCTCTACGTTGTCGAGCCCCAGCTCGGCCAGGCTCACGCCGCGCGGACGCTCCTTGGAGCGGCGCTCGAGCCACTGCACCAGCATGGCGAGCGGAAAGCAGATGATGAAGTACATAAGGCAGCAGACGATGTATCCCTGCAGGTACCCGTACAGACTCACAAAGTTGTCGGAACGGTACATAAGGTCGCCGCCGGCCACGAGCGCCAGCACCGACGTGTTCTTGACCAGGTTGAGCGCCTGGTTGCACAGCGGCGGTAAAATGATCTTGAACGTCTGGGGCAGCACGATGTACCAGTATGCCTGCGCACGGGTGAAGCCTTGGCTCTGGGCCGCCTCCATCTGACCGCGCGGAACCGCCTCGATACCAGTGCGGATGACCTCCGAAATGTAGGCCGCGTGATACAGGCCCACACCCAAGAAGCCCAGCACGAACGGCGCGATGCGCACCGGCTGATCGGCACCGGTTATGGCCTGCAAAAACTGCGGACCGGCCATGTACATAAAGAGCACCTGCACGGGCAACGGGGTGTTCTGGTAAAACTCCACGTACACGCGGCTTATGGCGCGCAGCACGCGCGAGCGAGTGGTAGAGAACACGCCCAGCAGCGTGCCCAGTACCAGCGACAGCAGTAGACCGGCAACGACCACTTGCAGCGTCACGCCAAAGCCCTCCCAGAAGGGCCCCATATTTTGAAATGTCGTCGACCAACGGTCGGCGTCAAATAATCCTTCGAGCATTTGATTCCTTCCTTGGACGATGCGCCTATACAAGACCCCAGGTCTTGACCTCTTGGTCGAGCCAGCCGTCGGCCAGGCGATCGCAAATCACCTGATCGACCACGGCCGAAAGGTCGCAGCCCTTCTTGGTCGCCACGCCGTAGCCCTGCTCGCCAA
>OLSE01001565.1_pt1 | contig 17321 bp, 21 predicted proteins | sample 1673191 | NCBI WGS metagenome assembly OLSE01 (sample SAMEA3136764, study PRJEB25190) | human gut metagenome | biome: human gut; feature: human-associated habitat; material: faeces | place: Austria | collected 2013
AGTTCCAGATTTTCTGCGGTGTCTGGGTTACAATATTCACAATGCCCGTAAGCATGGTGTTCATTACTTCGCTGGCCTTGGCCTGCATATTTGCGCCCCATGTGGCTACCTGTGTCACGGCTCCTACAATGCAGTTCCAGATTTTCTGCGGTGTCTGGGTTACAATATTCACAATGCCCGTAAGCATACCGTTCATTACTTCGCTGGCTTTCGCCTGCATATTTGCGCCCCATTCCGCAATCCTTGTTATGCCGTCAGCTATCGCGCCTGCAATCTGCCCCGGCAGCTCTGCCAGTTTCGTAATGATTGCAAGCACCAGCTGGCCTGCTGCCGCCACAATCTGCGGCAAGCCGTTTACCAGCCCCGTAACAATGGCTACGATAATCTGCGGGATTGCCTCAATTAACAGCGGTATTGCATTTATAATGCCGTCCACAAGCGCTATTACAATGTCTGCCGCGTTTTCCATAATCATAGGCAGCCCCTCTACCAGCGCGTTTATGATTGCTGTAATGATTTCCGGCAGGCGCTCTATCAGCACAGGCAGCGCCGCTACGATACCGTCAGCCAGCCCGGAAACAAGCTGTAAGGCCGCCTCCACCAGCATAGGGATATTGTTTACCAGCGTCTCCACGATAGTAAGCACAGCGTCAATTATGCTCGGTACAAGCTGCGGTAACGCCTGCCCTATCCCTGTTGCCATCCCCGCAATAATCTGTACCGCTCCGTCTGCTAAGCTGGGTATCATTTCTATAATCCCGTCCAGCAGTGTAGTTACGATTTCCACGGCGCTTTCTGTCAGTGTAGGGATTGCCTCTATAATCCCGTCAGCTAAAGACTTGATAATATCAACGCCCGCCTGCACAATCGTAGGCGCGTTTTCTACTATCCCCTGCGCCAGCCCGGATACCATTTCAACGGCAAAATCTGCAATCTGCGGTATCAGTTCCGTAAGCCCGCTGGTAAGGTTCTTTATGGCTGTCCCAAAACTATCCGCAAATTTCCCAATATCGCCGCCCGCCTCCGCAGCTCCCCGGCTGATTTCGTTTGCAAAATCGCTGAATATCGGTAACGCCTGCTCCCCTATCGGCATAATAAAGCTGGTCTGCAATATCCGTCCGGCTCCCTTAATTGCCTCGCCAAACGTATCATACTTGACTGCATTTATCTGCCCCATAGCGTCCGTTGTCCTGCTTATCTGCCCCTCAACGTCCATAAGGGCTGTGCAAGCGTCTGCGCCCATATCCTCCCACATAGTACCCATAAGCCCTACGCCTGCGGTGTACTGTAGGCTCTCGTCGTCGCAGTTTTTTAGGGCGCTGCTTATCTCGCCCATGGCCTCCTTTGCGCTTTCCCCGCCTGTCTGGAATTTGCTAACCAGCTCGTCTGCATTAAGCCCCAGACTGGTAAGGTATTCATTAGCTGTGCCGTCGTTCATGCGTATGCTAAACTCTTTGAAAGCGTCGCCCATTTTGTCAATGCTCCATACGCCCGTTTCAGCTCCATTTTTGATAGAGTTAAACATATCCTCGGCACTAAGCCCGGCCTGTGAATACTGATTGCTGTACTCGTTGATAACGTCCAGCAAATCCCCATTCTGATTAAGCCCCTGCTGCGCCCCCTGCGCGATAAGGTTATATGCCTCCTCTCCAGAAAGCCCAAATTTCTGCATAAGCTGTGTGGCTGCCCGCGTACTCTCGGCTACGTCCATATCGAAAGTGTCCCGCAGGGCTAAAGCATTGGTCGTCATTTTTTCCAGCTCGTCTGCTCCCAAATCGCCCGCCTGCTGCTTTACCGTCGTCATGGCTGCCGCAATATCCTTAAAACCCTCCCCGTAATTGCCGTTATAGATATTCTCCATAACCTGCTTGTACTGGTCGGCTTCGTCTGTGGCGGTTCCTGTCGCGGCGCAGAAGTCATTTAAAGCGCCTTTTGCCTCGTCTGCCTGGCTTACGGCATATCCCAGCCCGGCTACAACGGCTGTGCCGATTGCTGCCGCTGCTGTGCCGATTGCCTTAACTCCTGTTGCCATAGCGCCGCCTAAACCGCCCAAAACGCCGCTTAATTTTGAAAATCTGCCGCCTGCGTCCTCTGCCTGCTGCCCGCTCTGCTCAATCTCCTCTCCCATGCTGTCTGCGGCTCTTTCGGCAGTTTCCAGCTGGTCTGCGGTCTTTTTAAGCTCCTGCTCGGTCTTTACAAGGGCTGTTTTCTGGTAATTCAGCTGTGCTTCCAGCTTTTTACTCGCTTCGCTGTTATCCCCTGTTGCTTTCCGGCATTTCTCTAATGCCGCCTCTGTCTCTTTTACCTTTTTGGTCTGTTCGTCGTATGTCTTTTGTAAAACGCTCTGTTTTGCCCGTAATGCGTCGGCGCTGTCGGCATTGTCCTTGTATTCAGCCGTGACAAGCTTCATTTCAGAATTAAGCACTTTAAGGGTACTGTTGATTTCCTTGCAGGCCGCTTTATACTCTGCCTCGCCGTCAAAACTAAGCCGTGTTTTTATGTTTTCTGTCTTATCCGCCATGCTTTACAGTCCCCCTAATGCTATGTCGATAGCGTCCATGCCTCCTGCTGCCTGTTTCGGTACTGTCGCCTGTGCCTGCACTGGTACAAAAGCAGGCTGGCTATACTCTTTGTGATACTTAAACAGCGTCACAATCTGGTATGGTGTTTTTCTCCACGCCTCGCGCTCCCGGTATCCCAGCAGCACCATAGCGATATATAAAAGCCGCGCAGTGTCTAATCTTCCTGCGCGGCTACCATTTCCCCCGTATCTTCGTTTTCCTCTCCCGGCTCCTCCCCGTCCTCGTTGTCCTTTTCTCCGTCTCCGGCTGTCCCGGCAACAAAGGACGCGTAAATAGCTCTCTGGACTTCCTGCAAATTTCCTGTGTGTATCATTCTGCCTACCTGCGTCTCTGTCAAAAGTTCTGCGTTCTCGTCCTCCTCTAAAAGTCCCTCGTTCAAAAGCAGGGTAAGCAGCCATTTTGTATCTTTTACCCAGTCTGGGTTATTCTGGTTAAAAACCTCGTTCAGCTTATCGTATCCGCCAAACTTCCCCTGTATCTCGTCCAGTGCGTTAAGGGTAAAGAGTAAACGGTACTCCTTTCCTTTCAACGTAACTGTATATCCTCCGTCTTTTAATGCGCTCATATCTTAAATAAGGCGCGGCCTGCGCCGCGCCTCTCCTCCTCTCTTTATACTGATTCCATTGCGTGCGCAGGCTCCGGTACTTCCGTAAACCACGTTGTCGCCGCCGTGTCTGTCTCTGCTCCTACAAAATCTGCTTTCCAACGCCCATCCGATTTACGCGCGGTAATACTGGCCTCAATCTCCGGCGTGTTAAAAGTAATGCTTTCGCCTTTCGTCTCGTAGTTTTCGGACGGCAGATTAAACTTGCATTTCAGCAGCCATACATAGCGGTATTTACCGCCTGTCTTTCTCGCCCTAAATCCAACGGCCACAAAGGGCGGCTCGTCGTCTTTTCCAGCCCATACAACTTTATTCTGGTCTACTTCCTGCCCCAGAAGCTCCGCCAGTACCTCCGGCGTTAAATCCTTAATCCCCAGCGTCAGTGTTCCACTGGAAAACTCCTGTACGCTTTCGCTCAATGTGTCGTCTGCATAAAGCGTAGCGCTGGCCGTTTCTACGGAAAGAGAAGCAGTCATAGCTTCGGACATTTTCTTAGGCGTTTCGTAGCTCTCTACTCCGTCCTCCTCTGTGCATAACGCATAGTAAAGGTCTTTCAATCCTAATGTCATTTTATTTCACTCCTTTAATATTTCGATTGTGATAGGCACATACCAGTACCCGGTTTCTGTTTCAAATTCTTCTGTATCCACGCTGTTTATGTAGTATCCTGCTGCCTCCAATGTTTCCAGCGTCTTTTCTAACTGCTCCTCAAAGTCCACTTTGGAAAAAAGCGTTACCCGGTACATTTCCCGGCTGCCCTGCCGCTTATCGTCAGCATTTACAGCGGCATTTTTCATAATCCGCAGGAATGTATAATAGGCGGCTGGCTTTTTCTTTCCTGTGTAAACTCCTCTCTGTGCAGGCAGCCCGGCGCTCTCTAATACATTCTGCAAGCTATCCATTGTTTTCACGCTCCCATATTTTCAGTTGCTCGTTTACTACTTTGTCGTGCGCTTTCTCATTGGCTACCGTCATATAAGGGCGTGCGGCTTGGCTGCTCGTCCCATATTCCGCCACAAATCCGATAGTTGCATAGCGCACTTTGCTCTTATCGCCTTTGCGGTCGTTTCCGTGTTTTGCCCTGCCCTGCGGGTATACGTCAATGTGCTGCTCCCGCTCGTCTCCCTTTACCGCTGTCGCCTTAATGGAATTGACAAAACCAGCCGTTTCTACGATACCCATAGCCCTTGCCTCTGCCCTCTGTGCCTCTACCAGCACGTCTGCGCCAGCTTTCAGCATTTTAGGGACGGCGGAAACGGTCGCCTGCTCCCGCTTGCTGAAAGACTCAATAATAGCCTCTAAGCCCACGGTATTAAATGCTCCCATTTTATGCCCCCTCTCCTTTGTGCCGCAGGTCTGTAAGCGTAAGCTCTATAGTGTCCTCGTCAATGTCGTAGGTTTTAAGGACAAAATAGCGCCGCCCGTCCATTTCTACAGTATCCTCGCCGCCATAATCCGCCTTATGTACCTCGCATTTACGCTCTACCACTTTTCCTGTCTGCTCACTTTTGAAATATTCGTTGTACCCTACGGATTTCATGTTGCAGAAAACAGTACGGCTGCTTTCCGCAGGCTCTACGGGAAAACCATTGTCATTTACCCTCTCTGCCTGCTCCGTTTCGCTTATCAGTGTGATTTCGTCCGCCCATTTAGCCATTTTCTGCCCCGCTTTCCCCGCCTGTGGTGTCCGTTTCGGACATATCCGGCACAGTATTGTACTCCTGTGACATAGAAAGCCGCATTTTCAGAGTGTCGTAAGAGTTTCTGAATTTTTCGGCGTTATTCTGGTATCCAAATTCCGCTTTACAGTACAGCGTAATTGCCCGGATAATCAGCGCGTCGTTTTCATCAACCCTCTTTACACCGTCGTTCTTAAGGTCTGCTTTGCAAGCTTCTATACAGTCCTCTATTTCCTCTGTGATTTTTGCGCTGGTACTGCTGATACGCAGCGCCGCCCGCATTTTCTCTGTCAGTGTGGTATCTGCTGCCATACCCGTACCCTCTTTCTAAGTGAATGTCAAAAAAGAGGCGGTCGCGTATGTCCCCATAGCTCCCGCCTCTTATCTCTGTTACTCTACGATTTTTACAAGTTCCTTTCCGGCCAAAACTTCTGCCCGTTCTTTGTCCGTAATAAAAACCTCTCCCGGTTCTTTAATCTGGTTCAAGCGCTTATCTAAGTACCTTTTCAGTACCTTTACCCTCGCCTTTTCCTCTCCCGGCTTGTTCTCCTGCTGCCGCTTTTCCTGCTTTGCCTGCTCCGCTTCTGCTTCGCGCGCAAGCTCTTTCTCTTCCTCCGTCAGTTCGCTTTCGTCGGGTACGTCCACCTCTACCGCCGCGCAGCGTGCGGCAATTTCCTTAATCGTCCCCTCGTCGCTTACTCCCAGCTCCCGCGCCAACGCCTGCAAGTCGGCTTTCTTCATGCTTTCCAGCTGTTTGGTATCTAAATTCCCTTTCATTTTTCCAACTCCTTTATGCAGCTTCCAGTTTCTTAATTGTTACAAGGCTGTTCTTATCAACTACCTTTCCGTCTGCCAGCATGATACCCTTTGTTACCTGGTCGTCTGTGTCGTTGTCCTCGTACTTTTTCACACCCATAGCATAGTTTGTGTTAAGCACATAGTCCTTGAAATTGAAAAGGAAAGCGAACACATCCCCGGTCGCCAGCGTGCTTGCGTAGCTCTTTACGTAGTCGCAGCACACTACCGGACGGCCTAAAAGGGTGCGCTCCGGCTTTCCTGCAATCCCGTAGTTTACCCTGCCGATAGGCTGCCCGTTGGTGTCTGTCAATCCGTAATACTGCATGAAAGTTTTCTTGCTCATGCACCATACAGCCCCGTTTTCGTATGCCTGCGGCAACGCGGCCTCTGCTGCAATTAAGTCGGCGTAAGCGGGCGCGGCGCTTTCGATTGCCTGCCCCTCCTCCGGCGTTTCTGCTAAAATGCCTTTCGGCTTGCCCGTACCGTCGCCGTCAATGATTGCCTGCTCCAGCGCCTTTGTCATGGCCTCTACGATATTGTTGATAAGCAGGGTTTCAAAGGCGCTGATTGCCATTGTATCCACTTCCAGAGATACGGCCACCGCGCAGCGCAGCTTATGATATGCAAAAGTAATCATGCCGTCTTTTGTTGCGGTATGCTTCTGCTTATCGCTGCCTTTCCCCTCGCTTACCCACGTTGCCACAGGCTTAACCGTAGATACAGGGATTGCTACGCCGCCCTTATATGCCGTTCTGGTAACAAGGGTTAAAATCATTCCCGTACTTTCCAGCCTCTGCACAATCTGGTTAAGTACCGTAGTAGGAATGACTGCCCCCACGTCTGTAGTTGTGCTTACCGCGTCTGCCCGGTACTCTGCGGGGATTTTTGTACCACGGCACACATACTGCATAAATGCCTTTCTGTACTCCATGCTCGCGTATTTATCGCCGTCCGTTTCCCCGGCAGCGCCCTTAAAGTTTCTCAAAACCGTAGGCGTTGTTTCGCCTCCGTCCCCGTCGTCTACAGGCTCTCCGTTTGCAATCTTTTCCAGCAATTTCTTTCTCTTTTCCGCGCTGTCTAAAAGCGCCTGCCTCTGCTCCTGTAAATCTCCTACCTCTTTTTCAAAAGCGGCAATCTCTGCCTCCGTCAGCTCTGCCCCTCTGGTGTTCAGCTCGTTCTTAATCTGGGCTAATCTCGCCTCAATGTCCTTTAAAGTTTTCATGCTTTTAATTCTCCTTTTCTCGTCTTATAAACTGGCTCTAATCTTTAGCAGTTGCACCCGTCTATAAAGCCGCTCCTGCTTCTCTGCTTCGTAACTCCTACTCGCAAAACTGCGGGCGCTTATTTCAGTGTCGCCGTTTGCCGGTATGCTCACGGCGGACACGTCATAAACCTTTTTGATTTTTAAGATTGTCCTTGTGCGTGTCGCCCGGTCGTAACTTTCTTCCTGCACCCGGAACGCCCACGACATTTTTGTTATCATGCCTGCCTCTATATCCTGATAAAGCCCACGGGCTAAATCTGTCTTTCCTAAATCAGCCGCAATCAAAAGCCCCTTATGGTCTGGCATCAGAAGCAGCGTTTTATTGGACTGGCGGGCAAATACCCGCCCCTCATGGTCGTACTGCATGATAACGTCACTCATATCCGCGCCGTCCAGCGCGTGTGCGTCTATTCTTTCGTAAAATTTTGTGCCGTCCTCAAACTCATAAAGCAGGTACGGCTTATCAAAAGTTGTCGCATAGCCCTCTACGTAATACTCCGTATCTATCCGCTTTGTTGCTGCCTGCACTGATAAAGGCGCGGCCAGTGCCCTATATTCCCTGTCTGTCTTAAACGGCATTTTCTCCACTTCCTTTCCGCCCTTTATCGTCCGGCTGCGGCGGTTCCGGCTCCTCCCCGCCTGCTGGCGGCTCCTCCGTCGCCTGCTGCCCCGGCTGTATCGGCTGCACTACTATTTTCGGCTCCTCTTTTTTATCGTCCAGCCTGCTAACTTCGGTATATTCCTTTCGGATATAGTATTTTTCTCCTCCCTCTACGTGCGCCATGTTCCATATATCCATTACGTCATTTCGGCACAAAAGCGCCCGGTCGAAAAGCTGCGTGCTTACCTGTAGCTTTGTGGCGTTGCTGGCATATTGCAGGCGGTTTGCGCTGAATACAATCGCGTTTCCCTGTGCAATTTCCCGCTTTGTAAATGTCATATTCGTCATTACAAGGGAAAGCTGGATTGCAAAAGGCTCTATTTTCCCCTCGTAATAGGCGTTCCATGTGTTTTCATCAAATTTATTTTGCAGAATATCCATACTTGTACCAAAATGGGTACATACGCTGTCCTGTATCTGCTGCATTTGCAGCGCGTTTGGCGTGTACGGCTTGCTTTCCACCTGTTTTAAGTCGCTGAATTTATTATCATAAATAATCATTCCGCTTTTGTTGTCTGCGCTTAAGTTGTCCTCGGTAAACCGTTCCCGCTCTTTCTTAATGTCCTCCGGCTTCAGCATATTTGCCACCTTTGCAAGAAAGCGGATATTTGCAGAATTTTTTACAGCGTTAATAATTCCCTCATTCTGGGTATGTATCAGCTGCATGGTCGGCTTAAGCGTGGTGTTGTCCTCTCCAAAAAGGTCGTCTGAATATTCAAAGTCTGTCATAATCCCCACTCGCTCAAACTCAATAGCGCCGTACTCCCCATTTGCAAACAGATACCGCAAGTATACCTGTCCTGCTGCCTCTACCACCTCGCAGCGCTGCGGGCGTATCGGATACCAGCCGCACAGGTTCCCCGCCTCGTCCTCGATAGGCACAATAAAAGCGGTGTTTTCCACCGCTAAGATTGTCGCCAGACGCTTTATAAACTTCACTGTATCCATAAAGTAGTTTGGCTTATACTGTAATACCCGCTCTAATCGCTTATGTGCGCTGCCCTCAACCTCCGGCTTTAGCTTACTGCAATGGGTAGCAAAACTGTTGATTGCTACCCTTGTCAAATCCATTTCATACACGCCGCCGTTAAAGCTGGTAAACGTCGGGCTGTACCCGTTCAGCATTTTAAAATAGCTGTCTATTACCTGCATTTTTCTGCCATGAAACAGGTAATCTATAAATTTCATGCGTTTACTCTCCCCTTTCTATGCAGCGTTTTTAAGCAGCTCGCCGCACTCCTCGTAATATTTCTGGCGCACTGTCATAGCGTCTATGACAGATACAAAACCGTCTATGTGCGCCCGCTGCTCTATCTTTATTGGTCTGAATTTCCGGGTTTCCATGTTCTGCTTAAGCGCCACATTAAGGAAATGTGACTTAAGCAGGTTATTATTGGCAATCTTAAAATTGCCGTCCTTTATGATACCCTCAAATTCCCGTATTACAGGCGTTAAATTCTCCCCTTGGAAAACGTCGTCCATGTGGAAACCATAGTTCTTCATATCGTTTATGAGATACTGGGCGCTGTATCGGTCGTATCCAATTTGCAGCGGCCTTATTCCGTAGGTTTCCAGCAGCATAACAAACCAGTTGAACACATCTTTATAGTCTACATAGTTCTCGCCGCTTAAAGTAATCAGCCCTTTTTTCACAAATATGTCATAGGGCACGCCGTCCGTGGCCTGCAAGCTCTCTACCCGGTTTCTCGGCATAAAGAATTGAGTAAAGGCGTAAAGCACGCCGCCCTTTTCAATTACCACGCTGGCCGCCGTAAGGTCTGTTGTCTGGCTTAAGTCAATGCCTCCCACTGCGTAGCAGTCCCTAAAATCTTCTAAGGTCTTTTCCACACCTGCCCCGTCTACGGTCGTATATTCCAACCACGCAATCGAGCTGTTTTGCTTGATATTGCAATACTTTGTCAGAAACTCTGCTTTCTTGCTTAAGCTGCTCTCTGCTATCGCTATCTCATCCATAAAGAAACTTTCCTTTACGGATACTCCCATATTCGGGTTTGCTTTCTTTAGTTCCTCTATGTCATTCCATTTCTCCACATCGTCAATCATGTAAAGGAATGGTAATAACCTGCGCTCTTTGCTATTGCCTTTCAAAAAGCTGGTGCTGCGTTTCATTAGCTCGTCATAAATACTATCGTTTATGTATCCGGCTGTGCTGATACTTAAAATCATGGGCTGGGTACGCGCTCCTAAAGCAGACTTCATAACCTCATACTGCTTAAGCCCGGCGTCTCCGCTCCATGCTGCCATTTCATCACATACCACCAGCTGCGGGTTAAAGCCGTCTGATTTTTTTGCATTAAAGGCAATCGGTTTTATTACCGTGTTCGTCTCTGCGATATAAATATCGCTCTGCTTCCAGTTCCTCCAATGAGTTTATGCCGTTCTTTTCCAGAAGCCTTGCAAGCATTTTAGAGGCTGTGTCTTTCTCTCCCCCTACTCCCCTTTCTGCCAGTGCTTGCAGTTTCTTAATTCGCTGTAGCGTTTTCTCCTCCATGCTCCGCCTCCTCTTTTGTATTTGTTTCAATCTCAAACCTCAATTTCATTTGTGCCGGGTACAAGTCTACCTCTGGTCGGCTCCTGCCCGTCCACCGCAGGCCGTCGCACTCTCCTACGCATTTCCACCCTGCCGCTTTTAAACTGCTCCCCGGTTCCGATTTCAAAATATAGGTAATCAGTTTCTTATAGCCTAAATTTCTCGCCGCTCTCCATGCGGCAGAATACAAAAAACTGCAAGCGTTTCTTGTGCCGTCTGTGCATAGCCTGTTTACTTCCAAAGTAAGCCCGTTGTCTAAATGCCTGCTCACTGGCCTGCCTACGATTGCTACGCCTACGATTTTCTCCCCGTCGCTGGCTGCAATACTGAATTTATGCCCCGTTACTGGCCTATGGTGTCTGTGGTGCTGCTCCACAAAAGCATTTGCTTCTTTTAGAGTGATAGGTACTAATTCAAGCCCCATACTTGCCGCGCCTCTCTTTCGTCTGCCAGTAAAAATTATTCGTTATCAGCATTTCCCGGCTGAATACCAGATACAGCCCCAGCGGTACAGTCAATACTGCTATTGTCGCGTCTCCGTCCAGCAGCCATACTGCAAACGCTGTAAAGGCCAGCACTGCTATGCCCGTTAATTTCTGCTTGATAAAATACCAGCGCCTCTGCCTGCGCAGCTTCTCCCGCCTGCGCCTGTGCCTCTCCGCTCTCTTATGTTCCGCTATTGCCTCTGTGCTGTCGGTAAGTATAATGACCGCGTACCTCATTCTCTGCCTCTCCTCCTGCGGCGGCGCTCTTATCTGCTTCACGGCCTCCGCTCTCCTACTCTGGCGTATATTTACTGTGTTGGCGCTTTTTCACATTAAAAAAGCTGCTTAAAAACCTGTTGACCTGCCACATACTCTATAGCTGGTATGACCGCTGCTATTTTTCCACAGTATACAGATACGGCTATTTGCCTGCCGTCCTCTGCCGCAGGTCTGCCAAACCTGCTACAAGTACGCCTTGCTGGAATTGAACCAGCGCCCCGCCTCGTCCGGCTACGGTATTCTGCCACTAAATTAAAGGCGCTTACTGGCGGCAGCCGCCGCCGTTAAAGTGTTTTCTGTGCCTTGTCTGCGCTATAAGTCTCCTGCGTGGCTCCGCAGCGGGTAAGCTCTTTGTAAATCGTGTCCCTATGCACTCCCAGCGCCGCCGCTATCTCAATTACCCTGCTGCCCGCCTTGCTCATATTCTCTATGGTCTGTCTGTCCTTATAACACAGTCTTTTGTATTTTCTCGCCACCGTTACCGCTCCTTTCCATGTGGGCGGCTTCTGCCGCCCTTTTCCCTATTTTGTTACTGCCTCTAAACAAAGAGGCTTACAAAGAATGTGCATACACAAAAGCCCTTTTATCGCCGTTGGCAAGTCATACGGTATAATCTTCTCTGTGTTGCACTGGTCGAACATAGCATTTATACCCGCTATCTGCCATTCCTCTATATCGTTCTCTTTATCCCTTAAAAATTCCGCTGCGTCCCGCGCCTCTCTCATGCGGTCTTTCATTACCATTGCGTTATTGTCATGTACGCTTACTCTAATTTGCAGTTTGTCTGGCTCTTCTTTGCTCTTCCGTTCAAACTCTGCCGCCTCTATTTTCTCTGCGTCCTCTTCCTTAAACATTTCATCAGCAAACCAGTAAACCAACTTATACATTCTCTTTATTGCTTTCTGGCGGTTCTCGCTAAACTCTTCTTTTTCCTCATGTGCTGGCCTACTCTCTACTTCATCAACATATAGGCGGCTTTTGCTGTATTCTGTGCTCCAAAACTCTGTTACGCCTTCCTCTGTTCTTTCGTAAAATATCCCGCTGCCGTCCTCGCATACATACTGCTTATGAATGACGTTATTTTCCATACTTGAAGTTTCTTTATATTTTTTTCCTTTCAATACTGCTGCCTTTGCTGCCTCATACTCTTTAAAAGTCGCTTTTTCCATAATCTTTACCTCTCTTTCGTACTAAAAAAATAAGCGCGTCCAGAGATTTTTAGTCTCTAAACGCGCTTTTCATTTTCCTGTATATAAAAAATGAAATTCGGCTTGAGATTTAATATCTCTTGTCGAATTTCATTCTAAAACTTATCTAAAATCTAAGAAAACCGAACGCTATATCTGAAACGCAAACAGATTCCGCAAAAACCGCTTTTTTTCTTCTGTCTGTGCGACAGAAAGTGAAAGTTTTTCGACATTTTTTGCAGGAATCCATACCTTTCCTGAGTGGTAATACGAATTGGTGATCTTCCAGAATTTTTCCGGATAAGCAAGACGGATTGCAAGGTAATCCCGTTCTTTTTTCCCAAGATTATTCACCGAATCATACGCTCTCATCATCCGATATCCAAGCCGTTCATCATAATGATGCTTTTCCATACATTTGCGCAGGAAATAATACAGATCTTCCATCTGAACATCCCGGTGTGCATGTTCAAATCCAGTCACCGCCATTCCCTCCTGACAGACCAGAAGATTATGATAATTATAGTCTCCGTGGACCATATGATTTTCTGCCTCCGCTTCTTTAAAAACACTGTCCAGATCCATATTTTCCAGTATTTTCAGCACTCTGTCTGCCCAAAAATACATCTGGTCGTATCCCTTTAAAAATGCGATCTCAAACGGGCTTTTCACACTTCTTCTGCAGACAAATTCCCGAACCTTCCTGAGTTCTCTGTTATGCCTTGCATACTCCTTGATCACCGGATTTTCTTCTCTTCCTGCAAATCCGTTTTCTTCCCCAGCCAGACGCATGCATAGATGGATCCGGGCAAGATTTTCCGCACCGGCGATCAGTTCATTTTCACGTCTGACATCACACTCACGTCCCTGAAACCATTTCTTTAAGATATAGCCTGTTCCATCCTCGGCTTTACTGACATAAGCATCCTCTTTATTAAGCAGAGGCGTATCTACCCATTCAAATCCATTCGCATTTAACTGCTCATATATTTTTGCAAGCGCGCAGATCCGGCTCTCCTCCATGCGCGTCTCCTTCAAGAGGAGCAGCCCCTTATCTGTATCGCATAAAATAGCACCCCTTACTTTGTGGGTGCCGAATACTTCCATCTGATATTGTGTCAATACACTGATTCCATAATCTTTCATGGCTTCCCCCTGCCGCTTTGTTTTACCGGTCTTTCTAATGTATGCAGGGGGAGACTTAAGTCATGCATGATTTTTGATTATTCCAGTTCTTTTATTCTGGCAAGTAAATATTCCCGTGTATTTTTCTCCGGTTCCTCGATCACTTCCTGTAAAAGTGTCTGGAGTGTCCGACCAATTTTCGGTCCTTTTTCAATACCTGCCGCGATCAGATCCTGACCGTTTACTTTCAGTTCTTTTAAAGAAACACATTGCTTTTTCTCCAGAATCTCCTGGTAGCATTTCTCGATACCAGCCAGATTTTCCAGCTTCTTATCGCGCTGATAATCACTCTGTGCCAACGTATCAGCCATCCGTACCTTCATATAATACGGGAACAGTTCCGCACTGATCCGGTTCATTGCGCGGCGTACATGCTTCATCGTTGCAGGCATCCGGTCATCATGATACAGCACCAGCTTTGACACCTTACGCAGCGTATCATTATCGAATTTCAAGCGATGCATAATCGACTTTGTGAGTTCTTCGCTGACGTATGCATGCCCCTTAAAATGTGCCGTCCCATCCGGATCGACCGTCTTTCGTGCCGGTTTCCCCGTATCGTGAAACAGCATTGTAAGACGCAGCACTTTATCTGCCGGAATATTCATCAGCGCATGGATCGTATGCTCACCTACATTATAACAGTGATGCAAAGTTTCCTGTGTTGTTTCCATCATTGCATCGAATTCCGGGAGGATCACCTTTGTAATCCCAAGCTCATATGCATCCCGGATCTTTTCCGGATGATCGGAGACCAGAAGCTTTACAAGCTCTGTCTGGATACGTTCTGCACTGATATAGGAAAGATTTGGTGCAAGTTTTCGGATTGCCTGTCTGGTCTCTTTCTCAATCTCAAATCCAAGCTGTGCCGAAAAACGGATCGCCCTCAAAATCCGCAGGGCATCCTCCGAAAAACGTGCCTCAGCATTCCCCACACAACGGATCACACCTTTTTTCAGATCCTCCATCCCATGAAACAGATCTACCAGTCCGTCCTGTTCATTGTACGCCATCGCATTGATCGTAAAATCCCTGCGCAGCAGATCCTCTGACAGACTTCTGGTAAACTGTACTTTACTCGGATGCCGGTTGTCTTCGTATTTCCCGTCAATCCGGTATGTCGTCACTTCAAATCCTTCTCCATTTAAAAGCACCGTAATCGTTCCATGCTCGATTCCGGTGTCAAAAGTTCTGGCAAATAATGACTTTGTCTCTTCCGGCGCTGCCGATGTTGTGATATCCCAGTCACCCGGCACACGTCCGAGAAAAGAATCCCGGACGCAGCCGCCGACTGCATATGCCTCAAAGCCATGTTTTTGTAATGTAGTTATAATTCGATTCACCTTTTCAGGTAACTGAATTTTCATATACATTCGCTCCTAGTATGCTTTTCCAAAATAAACAACATGTTTAGCCTGTTTGCCACAGAAAATACAGGTATCTCCGTCTTTTACCTGATCCTCTTTGCAGATACAGCGGGTGGTTGCTCCACCTGTTGCTGCCTTGATCTCATCTTCACATTCTGCGCTTCCACACCATTTTGCTTTGATGAATCCACGTTTGGTGTTGAATTTTTCATTCATTTCATCCATGGTTTCAGCAAAATCAATGTGGCTGTCAAGGAATGCTTTTGCACGGTCATACATATCCTTCTGGATTGTTTCAAGGATCTCGCCAAGTTTTGTCTCGATCTCATCTAAAGAAACAACGATCTTTTCTCTTGTATCACGACGTACAACAACAACCTGGTTCTGTTCGATATCCTTTGGTCCGATCTCGATACGTGTCGGGATACCAAGCATTTCCTGCTCACTGAATTTCCATCCAGGGCTCTTCTCAGAATCGTCGATCTTCACGCTGTAGCCAGCTTTTTTCAGTCTCTCTGTCAGTTCATTTGCTTTTTCAAGAACGCCTTCTTTGTGCTGTGCGATCGGAATGACTCTTGTTTGAACCGGTGCGATTCTCGGTGGAAGAACAAGTCCGCTGTCATCACCGTGAACCATAATCAGGGCTCCGATGATACGTGTAGACAGTCCCCATGAAGTCTCATATACACTGTGAAGTTCATTGTTCTTATCCAGATATTTGATGTCAAATGCATCCGGGAACGCATTTCCGAAGAAATGGCTGGTTGCAGACTGAAGTGCTTTTCCGTCATGCATCAGAGCTTCTACGGTGTAAGTGTCCTGTGCACCTGCGAACTTCTCGCTCTCTGTCTTCGGACCTGATACGAACGGGATTGCAAGGGAATCACGGATCAGTTCCTGATATACACGAAGCATGGTCAGTGTTCTCTGTTCTGCTTCTTCATAAGTTGCATGAATGGTGTGTCCTTCCTGCCATAAGAATTCTCTGGAACGAAGGAACGGTCTGGTTGTCTTCTCCCAGCGAAGTACCGAACACCACTGATTCCATACTTTCGGAAGGTCACGGTAAGACTGTACGGTTCTTGCCCACAGGTCGCAGAACAGAGTCTCCGATGTCGGACGGATGCACATTGGCTCCTGAAGAGTCTCAAGACCACCTTTTGTTACCCACGCAACTTCCGGTGCAAATCCTTCGATATGATCACTTTCCTTCTGGAGAAGGTTCTCCGGGATCAGCATTGGCAGATATACATTTTCAACACCTGTCTCTTTAAATCTCTTGTCAAGGTCTGCCTGGATCTTCTCCCAGATTGCATATCCATTTGGAAGATAATTAAGACATCCTTTTACACTTGAATAATCACAAAGCTTTGCTTCTCTTACAACGTCGGTATACCACTGTGCGAAATCTTCATCACGAGAGGTAATCGCCTGTACAAATTTCTTTTCCTTAGCCATTGATAAAGTTCTCCTTCTCTTCATTTTTGATTTTATAAATAAGGTTATCATAAAACCAGAAGATGCTGCTCTCTGCAGCCTCTGCCGGATGCAGGGGATTCAGATCAGACATGCTTTGCCCGTAAAATAAAAAACACCAAATCTTCATGCCCCTGACAAGGGACCGAAAATTCGGCGGTACCACCCTAATTAATCGTATTACGATTCACTTCATTACCCGTTAACGCCAGGCATACGCCACACTTTTCATGCGGAACTCCAAGGTCGGTTCTATAATTTCCATGCAGCTTCCTCCCACCAGCCAGAAGCCTCTCTGTGCCACTTTCATCATATACTAGTCCTCTTCATCGTCAAATCTCTTCGATTTACTATAGAGTTTAATTGAGATTTTCGGATTTGTCAACCCAATTGACAAGCCCTTTCCGTTATGTTTTAATCAAAGAAACAAAATTTTCGCATATGGGGAGGAATTATTTTGCAAACACCTGAAATTCTATATGAAGACGACCAGATTCTGGTCTGCCACAAACCTGCCGGTGTTTCCGTGCAGACAAAAAAGATCGGTACACAGGACATGGAGAGCATTCTGAAAAATTATCTGTTCATCCATTCTTCACATCATGCCGGACATAAGCCACCTTATCTTGCCGTGATCCACAGACTGGATCAACCGGTTTCCGGCATCCTGGTTTTTGCCCGCACACCTGCGGCTGCGAAAAATCTGAACCAGCAGTTACAGAACGATCAATTTGAAAAATACTACCAGGCTGTAGTATGTGGAGTCCTTCCGGACTCCGGCACTCTGACCGATTATCTGGTAAAGGACGGCCGCACCAACACCTCCCGCATCTGCAGTAAAAATACACCCGGTGCCAAAAAAGCTGTCCTTTCGTATGAAATACTGGAAACTTCCGAAGTGACTGGCTTATCCGTTGTTCAGATCCATCTCGGAACCGGACGCCATCACCAGATCCGTGTCCAGATGGCAGGTGCAGGCGCACCACTCTGGGGTGACAACAAATATAACCCGGAATTTGTAAATAAAAGAGGATATTTCCCGATTGCACTGCGGGCTTTCCGGCTTTCTTTCTGCCATCCGACCACCGGAAAACGTATGGAATTTGAAGTCCCATGTAACTGGGAACAGTTGGAAACAAAAGCAGATTAGCCTGCAAATAAAAAGTCAAGGCTAAATTGAAGAACATTGAAAATTTTATACAG
>OLSE01001570.1_pt1 | contig 17266 bp, 7 predicted proteins | sample 1673191 | NCBI WGS metagenome assembly OLSE01 (sample SAMEA3136764, study PRJEB25190) | human gut metagenome | biome: human gut; feature: human-associated habitat; material: faeces | place: Austria | collected 2013
GATAATGTCGAGGCTATTAATAAGCTTGCGCAAATTATCATTAAAGAAGAAAAAGAAAAAGGACATCACAAACTTGCTGAGCAGTTACAAAGTTTATTAAAATCAAAAACTAAGCGTGTTAATACTATTAAAGAAGCAACCAATAATAATATTCTATCTCTTGTTAAAAATCATAATTCTACATTAATTGAATTACCAACCGCTAAACGTGATAATAGTCCGCTATTTTCTTTTATTGAACGAGATAAATTACGTCATCATATGATTCTTCCAAGTTATATTGAAGATAAATTTACTAAAATTGAAGCAGAATATACAGCTCAAGAACGTTTAATGAAATACAATTTAAAACCAATTAAGAAGATTCTTTTATATGGGGAATCTGGTTGTGGCAAAACTATGAGTGCAGAAAGACTGGCTTGGAATATAGGATTACCTTTACTTAAAGTAAGATTTGATTCTTTGTTATCATCATATTTTGGCGAATCTGCGTCAAATTTAAGAACAATATTTGATACTTCAGTAAATATACCATGTGTTGTATTAATTGATGAATGTGATTTTATTGCTACTGCAAGAAATTCAGGGAGGGATATAGGTGAGGCTTCACGAATAGTAAATATGTTTTTGCAACTTTTAGATGAATATGAGCCAATTGGTTTAATTGTGGCAACAACGAATCTTAAAGATAAACTGGACAAGGCTTTATTTAGAAGATTTGATGAGTCTTTTGAAATGGTAAAACCTTCCTTAAGGGAAATTGAAAAAGTTTTAAAAATGACATTATCATCTATTGATACCAGTAAAGACTTTGATTGGATTGGTTTATCAGATAAAATGCAAGGAATGTCCTATGCTGAAATTGTAAAACTTGCTCAAAACAGTGCAAAAAGTATAATCCTTAAAGGAAAACATATTTTAGAGGATAAAATAATTTATGCATACATAGAAGGTTTGAAATAAAAATATATGGAGAAGTGTTATGGTTCTGGAGTATGCACATTTAAATTTTTATAAAACAATTAAGAAAAAAGCAAAGTACAGTTCAAATTTTGGGGAAGCCAGTTCGTTAACAACTTATAATAAACAACATAGAGAAGAGCATTTCTCAAAATTAAGTTCCAGTATATCCCACCTTGAGAAGTATTATAATGCCTATTTTGCCAACAAGAAAAATAATTTTGGGAAAAATATATTCAAAGAAATTCCTTTGTTATTAGAGATAGATCCAGCTGCAAATATTTTCGATGATTTACATAAATATGGTTTAGAATTTATATGTGAAGATGAAGATGGTTTTGTTTTGGTTGCAACTAATTTAGAAGGCTTGAATGCTTTTAAAGAAAAATTGGCAAAATTTAAAAGTTATAATGAGAAAGAAAATCGTGGTTCTGGAAGAATTGCCGAAATTCATTCTATTGATAATAAAAAATTACCTAATAAAAGACTTTCACCATACTTATTATCATTATATCCTTTTAATAGTGAACAAAAATATATTGTAGATATAAGTGTAGACTGTAAAGGCTATGAGCCATTGCATATTACAAAACAAGGTAAACGAGAAACTTTAGAACAACATATATTAAGAGCACAAGAAGAAATACAAAACAAATATGCGGAATGGGATACTTTTCTTGATAAGCGTGCAGACTCTTTTATGGAATTTTTGTCTGATTACACGAATGATGATTATAGTATTTTAGATCAAACAACAACTGATTACACAGTTACTAACGAAATACCAGAAAGCATTGATTTTAGAATAAGTGTTACTGGAAAAATATTGAATGACATTACACTAAACTATCCATATGTATTTGAAATTTCAGAACCAGATGATATTGAATGCACTACAGCATTATTGGATAAAAATATTCCCAATGATAATTTAAATTTAATAGAACCAAATGAAACAGATCCAGTTGTATGTATTATTGATAGTGGCATACAAGAAGGACATAAATACTTGGAAAAAGCAATATTAGGCGGTAGTACTAATAATTATACTAATGATGCAACACCTTATGATGAAGTAAACGATGGCGGACATGGAACAAGAGTTGCTGGAAGAGTATTATATCCTGATAATATCCCTGAAACAGGAGATTATAAATTACCGTGTTGGCTTATAAATTCCAAGGTATTAGAAAAAGATTGTAAAATGCCAGAAAATAAAATACCTGCTTCATTATATGAGCATATTATAGAATCTAATATTCCTATTTCTCGTATATATAATAGTTCAATCAATTCAGTAGTACCTTTCAGAACAAAGCATATGTCATCATGGGCAGCTCAAATTGATTCTGAAATGAATAAAAAGGATGTTTTATTTATTCAATCTGCAGGAAATATTAATATATCTTATAGTGATGGATTTCCATGTACTGGGATTCAAAAATATATAGATGATAAAAATTATTATCCGAATTATCTATATAATTCGAATAGATCAAGAATTGCAAATCCAGCTCAGAGCTTTTTTGCGTTAACTGTAGGATCTGTCTCTGGAGAAGTATACAATAATGAAGAACTTGGAATTAGTTCCATTGAGAAAAATTTCAATTCAATATCATCATTTTCAAGAAGCGGTTGGGGTTTATGGGGATCTGTTAAACCAGAAGTTGTAGAAATAGGTGGTGGTTTAGCTATTGATGAAAGTAATAATGTACGTTCTATAGAAGAAACTTCTATTGATTTAATAAGAAAATCTCCGGAGGGTCCTTCTCATGCAAAAGATGAAGTTGGAACTTCTTATAGCACTCCAATTGTTTCAAATTTGGCTGCGATGATACAAAAAGAATTTCCAAAGTGTTCTCCTTTATTATATAAAACATTAATTGTTCATTCTGCCCAATGGCCGGATTTTATTAATCCTGATAATCTTGATAATGAACAAATGTTAAATGTGATAAGAAGTTATGGCTATGGAATTCCAAATAAAAATAATGCCCTACAAAATAACCCCTACAAAATTACGTTCATAACAAATGGTTCAATGAAACTAAATTCTCAAGATGCTATAATACATTATATACCTATTCCTGAAAGTATTCGGAGTCCAGAATATTCAAAGGATATTAAAATTACAGTTACTCTCTGCTATACATCAAAACCAAGAAGAACACGTTTATATAAGAGAGGCTATTTATCAACTTGGTTAGATTGGATTTCAATCAAAAAAGATGAACTTCCTGAAGATTTTGAAGATAGGATTTTTGATAGAGATAAAAATGATAATAAAAATTTCAAATGGATGATTGATAATAATCCTCAGTGGGGACAAATAAAAGGTCTCAAACGAAGCGATAGTGCAACCCAAAAAGATTGGACCTATTTAAAATCATATGAATTGGAAAAATATTTTGCTATTGCTGTAAGAAGTCATAAAGGATGGGACAATGATCCTTATTCCGTAGCAAATTATTCGTTAGCTGTAACAATAGAAGCCATAAATAATGATATTCCAATTTATAGTGAAATTTCAAATGCTGTCAAACTGGATATTGAAGCAGAAACTCAAATTGAAAATGAACTAAAATTATAGGTTTCATTATTTTCAAATTTTTATGTTTATTTAAAAGCCTACTTTAATGATCTCTATTGTACAAACATCCAAAAAGATACATTTTTAGTAACAAAATGACAATTTTGTTACATGGAGTATATCGGCATTTTTTTGGTAAACTTTAGGGTTTCTGAGAAAATCTTTACAATTTTGCTTGAATTGTTACAATTCAGAGACAAAATGCATTAAGCCGAGAGTCAATGATATCCTGATTAATACCGATATATCGCAGGGTAACGCTTGGCGCAGAGTGGTTAAAGATACACTGAAGTAGTGCAACATCCTTATTCTCCTGATAAAAATGGTAACCAAAAGTTTTCCTAAGGGTGTGCGTTCCAATATGTGCGGTAATTCCTGCACTAACACAAGCATTGCAAATTATTCGGTATGCTTGAATTCTACTAATAGCTTTATTTCCTCTTTGACTGGCAAACAACCACTCATCATTATCTTTGCCGACAATAAACTCGTCTAGCTCTTTTTTAAAAGACTTTGTTATTGGAAAACGCTTATATTTATTAGTCTTTTGTTCGATTAATTCAATATATTCCTTATCTTTTACGTCCTGAACTCTTAATTTAAGAATGTCCGAAATTCTTAATCCACTATTAATTCCCATTAAGAATAACAAATAATCCCTACTTCCATTTTCTTTTAAAATACGTTTTACAATTTCAATCTTTTCTTTGTCTCTAATTGGCTCTACGCATACCATTGAACTATTCTCCTTTACTGTTACACATCTTACCTCTGAATATTTAAAACATATCCAAAAATGTAACAAAATTGTCATTTTGTTACAAATGGCAGCAAAAGGTGTGCAATGGCAGAAAAGGTTAATTTACAACAAAAAATTCAACAATACAGACAAGCAAATCCGAAATTAAAAAATTTATCGGATGAAAAAATCTTGTCTATTATGGTTAAAAATGGTGTAATTACTCTGACTGAAGAAGAACAACGCTCTGTTTTTGGAAATAATAAACCTCAAAATAATAATATGGGATTACAGGTCGAAAAAACGGTAAAAAAAACAAACCCACAAAAAACAATATATCTTCAATCAGGCAGAAAAGTTGTTTATTCAAAAACCCCAGACGAAAAACTTGTAATGAAATATTACGGAACAGATGGAACACAGCTTAATCCGGATTATTTCAAAAAAGTTGAAGGTCAAATTTCTATTTCAGAGGATGGAAAAACATATACAATTACAAAAGACGGTAAGAAAACAACTTTGCAAGCAAAAGACCCATCTAAAGGTGCAATAGACCAAAACCTTGCACGCTTAAATAATGAAGAAAAACGATTGAAGAAAACAAAAAAAGAGCAGGGGGTTATTGGTAAATCTTGGGATTGGATAAAGAATACCACAGGAATTGGTGATGGTTCGGATAAAGCACAAAAACAAATTGAAGCTGAAAGAAAACTGCTTAACCAAATCAAAACTGGTAAAATTAGCAAAAAAGATTTTAAAGAAGTAACAGGTGTTGAGTATTCTAAAGAAAATCTTGAAAAATTTAAACGAGGCGAGTTATCACAAGCAACTGCAAAAATAGATGGTTATAAAGAAGGTCAGGAAATGGCATCCGATGTTGCCGGAGATATGATTTCAGGTATTGCTGCCGTTGGTATTTATACCGCCGCTGTAGCAGCTGCTCCATTTACAGGCGGTGCATCAATAGCTGTTGGAGTAGTCGCAGCAACTGCGAGTGGAGCATTGATTAAAGCCGGAGTTAAAGCTCTTGATACAGTTGGAACGGATAGAAAATATACACTAAAAGATTTTGGTCACGATTCTTTGACCGGTGGTTTTTCAGGATTACTTGCTCCAATCACAGGCGGTATGGGTGGTGCAGTTGGTAAAACTGTTGCCACAAAACTTGGCATTCAAGCTGTAAAGCAAGTTGGAAAAGAAGTCGCAGAAGAAGTTGTCGAACAAGGGGTAAAACAGGGGGTAAAACAAGGCTTAAAGACTGCATTAACAAATCCAACAGGTTACGAGTATGTTGGAGGAACATTAGTTAAACGAGGTACGGCTTTAGCTGCTGAAATGGCAACTGACGGTGCTTTAGGTGGTGCGATAGATGGCGGATTCAGAGCCGGACTTGATAATGATTGGGATGCTGATGCAATTATAGATGGCACAATAGAAGGCGGTGTCGGTGGTGCATTAATGGCGCCGATTATTGGCGTAGGTTTTAAGGTAGCCGGTAAAGGCGGACAAAAATTAGGCGAGATAATAAAGAGGAATAAAGGCGCAAACGAGGTGGCAGAAGTTGCTATTAGTAAAGAAATAGTGACTGGCGAGGAAGGAGAAGTGGTTTCTCATGCTAATAATAAGACCAATGATATAAATTCAAATGCAAAATCAAAAGAAAATCCGGCTATGGTTTTTGAAGATACTCCACAATCAAAAGAAACGGAAACTGTAGATGTTGTTTCTACTAAAGAGAGTTCAGATATAAATCCGACTAATTCAAAACTCCAAGAAACAATGTCTGATGCTGAATTCGAAGAATTGAAATCTCAAATTTTAGAAAACCCAAACTTTCCAAGGTCGGAGGATCGAACAGGTTATTTTCGTCATAAAAAATTCACTAGAATTGACAAAGATAATATTTTGTTTGCAAAAGAGTTACTGGGAAACTCAGAATTAACAAATATTTTGGATGAAAAAACTCTGAGTAAACTTATAAACAATTTTGGTACTAACAAAAATGAAGCATCAAGAATATTGTTGCAAAAATTAAAAAATAACCCTGATTTGTTAAAGAATTCATGCATATCAGAAAAAATTGGTGATATTTTGTCTGGTATAAATTCAATAAAATCACTTGAGCTGGTTGATAAATTATTTTCTAAACCTGAAACTTTGGAGAATCTGATAAATATTGATAAAATTTTATCTGTCGCAGATAACGATTATTCCATCGCATTTGCAAAAAAAATATTAGAAAATCCTAAATTACTTCAAACCTTAAATTTTATTATGTACTTGCCTGATTTAATAAAAAAATGTGATTCTGATATTACGAATAATACTAAGCTAGAATTATTTAATGAATTTATTAAAAACCCGCAAAATATGTCTGATGTAGAATTGTCAAATGCATTTGCTCGTTCTATACACATCGGTCATAACAAAGTGTTTGATTTAAGAAATAAAGCTAATAAACTAAGTTTATCAGAATTAAAAACTTTAGAACTCAATAGCGAAAAAAGTTTAAGAAGTGATTTATATGAAAATTTATTTCTTGAATTATCTAAAAATGAAAAATTTAAAGACATATCAAGCAAATATTATGATTTATATTTGGAAAATGAGTTTAAAGAATGCTCAAGAGAAGATGCTACAAGATACAGAGAAATGTGTAAATCTATAGACAAAGAATATGGTGTAAAAGTAATTTTACCTGCAAATTTAAAAGAAGTAGGACAAAGTTTGATATTAGTTTATCAAGAACTCAATAATTATAAAATGCACAGTAATAATCAAGCAAAGATGCCTCCTGTGCTGGACTTTATGTATCCTTTGGCAGATAACGCTGCTGGCATGGCACATATAAGAGATGGTATTAATCAAATTGATATAAGAGAACTTTCTACATCATTTATAAAACATTCCTTACGACATGAAATGGCTCACATTAATGATATTAAACAAATGAATAAATTCCCATCAGAAATAAGGTCATTTAAAAATGAACCTAAAAAAGATTTTTTGGGCGAGCTTGTTTTTGACGTTCATACTGATTTAGAAGTCGATAAATGTAAATACGTAAATGAACTTAGAAAGGGTGGTATTTCAGAGAAATTGATAGAATATGCATATACAAATCCTTTAGAATTTGTAGCAGTTGCTTCACAAGGTGACTTTAGTAAATATTCTCTTGAATTTAAAAAATATTTGACAGAACTTGGTATGCCGGAATGGATGCTATCATTTTCAAATCCAAAACCATATTTTATTTCAAGAGGAAACAAAGCAACAAAACATAGTGAAATTAAAATTCAAGATTTCAATACAGAAGTTAATAGCAGTAAAAATCCAGCAATGATTGTAGAAGATGCTAGACCGAATTATGAAGTTAAAATGCATTTAAAAGAAAATGAACCCATTCCTATAGAAAAGGCAAAATCAATGCTTTCTGAATTAGGCTTTCCAAAAGATGAAATTGATGCTTTAGATTTTGATAATAATTCACTCACAAATATAACTTATATTCATTTTATACTCAAAGAAAAGTTAGCTACGGATTTTAAAGATGTTGATTTTTCAAATATGCAAGCTACTGGAATTCGTAGAGACATATACAGCTTCTTAAAAGAAGAACCTAATTATATAGCAAAATATATGAGTACAGACAATATAGAAGAATTGAAAAAATATGTACAGTTTGACATTGTTAAAGATTTTGAAAATATTGCAGATGCATTGGAGAATGATTTATTTAAAGAACATTATGATGACTTTATGGGAATAATTCCTATTTTGACAAAAAATGGAACAGTAAAAATGACACCCGAACAATTTAAAGAATTAAGATGGGTTAACGAAAGTTGCTTGCCTCTTATTACACCTGAACGAGCTGCCTTTGTGGATAAAGTTAACTCAAAGGTTCCTGATGAATATAAATTAAATATCAATAATTTTGAATATTTAGGTGATACAGAAACATTAACGGATAATCTTGTTTCTGGATATGTTAACGAAGTAAATAGATTTTTAAATCATAATATTAACGATGAAACACGTTTGTGGGGAAGTAATTTAAAAAACAAAATAGCTCAGATGAAAGAAATCTCAGATTTTCTTGATAAATACCCTGTAGAATTGGGGCGAAATGAAAAAGGGTTGATTTCAAGTCATAAAATTGAAAGTATAATGCAAAGACCTGATATTAAGAAAATTCAAAAATTATTAAGTGAAATGACACCAGAGGCTAGAAGGAATGTAGGAGTAGACAGGCTTCCTGATCCAGAAAGCGATATACCTTTTGATAAATGGAGAGATTTTTATAATTTTATTTCAGAGGGGACATTAGTTGAAGGTTCAGGCATACATCCATATCAATTTATAGATTATGTCGAATCTCATAACATAAAAGATTTAGATAGTTTTGCAAAGTATATGCATGAGTTAAAAAACACTTACGCTTTTGCGTATGATTTTCAAAAAGATAGATTCTTTAACGTTTTAAATGAAGATTATAAAGGGGCATCAGCTTTGCTCAAAGAAATAAGATCTTTAACAGAGGATAATGAAATATTTGATAATTTTATAACCTATGCTTGGGAATATATAATTAATGATAAAAATATTGATTTTAAAAAAGCATTAGCTTCTATTACCACTCTTAAGAAACAAGGAGTAGAAGTCCTTCCCAGCCCGGATGTATGGTATATCATAAAATCAAAAGATCCTAAAAATATTATAGAAAAATTTAAAATAATGAAACAATCCGGATTTGAAATGGAATATTGTGCCGCTGAACATGTATTCGATAATCCTGAAATCTCTCCAAAACAATTGCAGGATATAATTGATAACTTTGAAGAGCAGTTAAGTATGAAATACGGTAATACTGTTGATATAGATATAGTAAGACATGCTGCTCTTATGAGTAATTCAGGTAGCACTATAATTGGTTTAACTTCAAAAAACGGATTATATGATCATCAATGGGAAACTATAATAAATAATTGTTGCTGTTCAATTAAAGATGATAATAAAATTTTCTACGATGAATTATGGAATAATCCTAAAGCTATATTTAACAAAAGAAGTCTTGTATACCTTGCACAATATGTAAACAAAGAAAATAGTGATTTGGCAATAAAAATATGCTCTAATAAAGATGTATTAAATGATTTTTCATATTATGGAGTTTGTAGATTATTAAAAAAAATTAATAAGGACAATAATGCTCTTGTTGATAAATTAATTTTTGATAAAGAAGTTAATTTTTCTAAATGGAAACTTACACAAATTTTAGAGAATGAAAATAAATATGCTTTAGAACTTCTTGATTTAGTATGCTATAACAAAGAACTTGATTTTCCAATAGATAAAATAAACTTTATTGTAGATTGTAAAATAAGTAGCGAAATTTCACCACTTGTACTTGCAGAAAAAACAAAAAAATTCTTTGATTTAGGACTTGATGATGATTTCATTAAGGATATACTTGAAAATTCAGAATCTCTTACCTTCTATAGTGATGAGGTATTAAAAATTTTAAAACAAAGAAGTATTGATGACCCTAAAACTCCATTAAAAGATGTATTAAAAGCTCTTGTAGGTAATACCCCTGACAAACTTCAAGATAGAATAGATACATTGATCTTACTTGCGAAATTTACTGATGAAGAAGTCGCAATATTTAAAAAGCAAGGTGTTGATGTTAATTATAGGATGGAACAGCTTGAAAAACTTATAAATGCGAAACATGATTTAATTTCAACAACACAATCAGATATAAATACATTTTTAAAATCAATTGCGAATACACAAGTGGCTGACGATGTAATAAGAAACGCAGATTTTGAACAATTTGGCAAAAACGGTATTCAACTTCAATATTCCAGAGAAGAATTTATCAAACGCATGAATGAATTGTCTGGGGGCGATTTTTCAAGAGCAATTCAAAGAGCGGAAGATGTAGGAATACCAACACTTAAAATGAGTCAAGATGATATTGTTAAATCAAAAGAGGCATTAGAAAAATATAAAAATCAATATATGAATAATACAAAAGAATATAATGTAATTATTGATGGTAAAGAAACTAAAGTTACAAGATTTTGTGGTTCTCAAAGAGGTGGTTCAAATGAAGGTGATTTCGCACAGATAGGTGACAAACTTTATTATATAAAATTCCCTGATGAGACAAAGCTTGAACAAAGTATCCAAGAAGTTATGGCTTCGGAACTTTATCGTGCGGCAGGTATTGATGCACCAAATATGAAAGTTATGTTTGATCAAAATGGAAATATATTAGGTATGGCAAGTGAATATATCCCGAATATTGAAAGTGAAGCACATGGCAATACATTATTTGACAGTTTTATAGCAGATGCATGGTTAGCAGATTGGGATGCTCCAAAGCACGGAAATTCAGTTATGCGAAACGGAACTTGTTTAAAAATGGATGTTGGTGGTTCTATGGACTATCGTGCGAGAGGAACTAAAAAAGATGATTTCGGGAATATTGTTAACGAGTTAACAAGTTTAATTGAGCAAAATGGTGATTATTATTCAATGACTAAAGGGGATGTTATATCATCTTTAAAACATGTAACAAACGTTTCAGATGAACAAGTTTGGAAGATTATTGAAAATGTACCGGCAGAATATAGAAATTATACGCTTGGACAAAAAATGTTGACAAGACGTGATTTTATCAAAAAGTTTGAAACGATATTTGAGCAAATGGATGAAACAAAATACAACAATATTTTGGACATGATCAATGATGCTAAATTACAAACAATTAGAGAATTTGATGGCGGTACAAATGTAGCTTCCCTTTTAGGTTATGAACAAACTGCATTAGGATTTGAAGGATTGCTTAATACAAGAGATTTAAGTGATTTAAAACTTAAACCTCAAGAGCTTGCAACTGCACAAAAAATGATACATGAAATTGAGAATTTTACAAAATTTAATAGAGTAGCTGATAATGTACCACTACCAAATGAAGCAAAGAATTTCTTAAATAGCATTCTTAAAGGAATTCCTGAATTTGCTGCATATTTTTCAAAACCACAGCATAGCGGTACTAAATATTCATTAGATGTACATATATTAAAAGTTTTGCAAGATTCATTAAAAGATCCTGATTATGCAAAATTGAGTGATCAAGATAAATTTGTACTTAAATTTTCGACTCTTTTACACGATATTGGTAAAAGATATTTAGGCAGCAATTCTGATACAGGACATGCAAGTCTTTCTGCCGAGTATGTATATTCTATTCTTGATAGATTTAAACTAAGTGATGATATGAAAGACAGAATTATTTCAATTGTAGAAAATCACCATTGGTTTAAAGATTTTAATAATAGTGTTATGGATGAAAGAACAATAGCAACACTTGCTCGCAGACCTCAAGATTGGTTAATTTACAAAATAATGGCAAAAGCCGATTTAATAAATGTAAGCGAAGATTTTGCGATAAAACATGTTAAAGATGCAACAACAATTAATGATTTAAGCCAAGCATTTGATAAACAAGTTGCAACAATAGAAGAACGAATCAAAGAATTAAGAGAAAAACAAGTTGTTGTGACTTCTACGCAGTGGGTAGATGTCCCTGAACGAGTAACGTCAAATGGTCGTAAAATTGATGCACGTACATTCGACAGAAAAACAGCTGAAATTGATGGTGTAAATTATGAATTTAAAGTTTTAAATTTAAATGAAAAAACAGATAATGAAGATATGTTCAAGTACGGCTTTAATCACCTGAAGAGAAAAGATTTAAGATTTATTATTCACATGCCGGGAGACGGTTCTACAAAATGGTTCAATGTATTTAAAACACTTGCTCAAAATCCATTGAATAATTCGGCACAATCATTATCTATGATAAGCGTTGATGATACATCGACTTATTGCGGAAGAATGTTTGGATTTATTTTGGATGTTAATAATGCAAATATTTCTCACGCATATTATTCAAATACAGGCTCTGGAACAGGCAAAGGCTTACAGAATTTTGTACATGAACTTTTTGAAGACGGACATCATAGAAGTTATGTAAAAGATCAATTTGTGGATTTCTTAAAAACAGAAAGAGGAGTAGAAATAGATGACAATGCTTATGCAAAAATAACAGAATATATTATGAACAAAAAATTTCCTGAAACACAATTAAAAGGTAATTTCACAATAGATGGCAAAATTTATAAAGCCGATGATATACTTGATGCATTTACATTCTCAAGAAGTCAACTGTTGCATCTCAATCTCAGAGATATTTCGACACATTAATATGTGCCATTCCAACCCAAAATATCGTTCTGAATTTGATTTATGAAATCTGGAGTAAAACCCTCATTAAATTTTTTATTATGGTTAAAACTAATTGATGATGTAATTTGTTCTTTTTCATATTGAGTTATAATTTTGATAATTTCTTCTAATGCACAAATTGAATGTTTGTTTAAAATCCTATTATTATCTAAATCCTCATTGATTTTTCTGAGTAATTTTGCACCCAGTGAATAAATTTCGCCTGTAAACTGTTTTGAAAAATCTTTTATTCGGTTAGAATTTTCCCATTTATATTTATTTTTCCAATTAAAAACAGTTCTGCGTGAAATATTTAATTTTTCAGCAATCATATCAGGAGTAAAATTTTCTATGCAATACAAATTTTCTGCTTTTTTGAGTAAATGTAATTTATTCATAGAATTCCTTTTCAAAAAAATAAAGACCTAATGCAATGACATTAATTGCTCATGTTCCGATAAAAGTCAAGTGTCATCTCTTTCCCGCCTGTCAAATCTGCGTGGTGGGCAAGCTGATACTGGCACTTCACGCCGGCTTACGCATCTCAATCTCAAAGATATTTTTAAACATATCAAATTATGTGTAAAAAATTCACTTGCACTAATTTTATTTGGCTAAAAGCCAAACATATCGGCAAAAATTAGTAATTTATTTTTAAAAAGATAAAATTTGATTGCAAATAATTGATAAATAAGTGCAGGTAAAGTCCTAATAGTGCAAGTAAATCTCAACATCCCAAAATCGCCATGAGTGGCTATATATTTGTATATTTACCCCAAATTCCCCATCTCACACTTGCACTTAATTTATATCTGTATTAAAAAAGAGGGTTCTAAAACCCTCTTAAAATGGCGGGAACGACGAGGCTCGAACTCGCGACCTCATGCGTGACAGGCATGCGCTCTAACCAGACTGAGCTACGCTCCCATATTCAATTATCATTTCTTAACACAAGCACGTACAATACTCTGTCCGCTCCCGTATCAAGCTGTGTTTATAATATAACCTGCTAAAAAAAAAATTGCAAGCATATTTTTCAAAAAATTTACCCCGGTGGAGAATATCGATTATAAACACACAGGTAATAGTTATTATATTGTCAATTTGGTTTAATATAATCATTAAATCTTTTTCATACTTCCAGCTATTCTTAATTCCAAGCCTCTTTTGAGGCTTTTTCTTTTTTTTATGCTAAAATTGATTTAAATAAGGAGCATAATATGCTTGAAAATTGGAAATTACCTCTTTTAATGACTGTACTTGCCGGATTTGCAACTGTAATTGGCGGGTTTATAACTTTTCTTGTTAATAAAAATAATTTGAAAATCCTTTCGCTCGGACTTGGTTTTTCAGCTGGAGTTATGATTTTTGTGTCGTTTACTGAAATACTATCAACTGCAGAAGGGCTTTTAAAAACATACTATCCCGTAAGTTATCACTGGATTATGTTCTGGGGATTTATTGCAGGAGTCATAATATCAAAACTTATCGACACTTTTATACCTGATCACGTAGAAGAAGATTTATTGAATGAAAAATCCGAAAACTGCCAAAAAACACATAGAATAAAAAGAGCAGGTTTACTCACTGCAATCGCCATTGGTGTACATAATTTTCCAGAAGGTTTAGGTACATTTCTGGTTTCTTCTCAGGATATTACAATTGGAATTTCTGTAGCGCTTGCTATTGCACTGCATAATATTCCGGAAGGTATTGCTGTAGCTTTGCCTATTTATCACGCAACAGGCAAAAAACGCATGGCTATATGGTACTCTTTCTGGACCGGAATGACAGAACCTATTGGAGCTCTCATTGGACTTGCACTGCTGCACTGGTTTCTGCCGCAAGTATTTGTCGGCTTCTTCATGGCTGCAGTTGTCGGAATCATGATTTATATATCTTTTGATACCCTTCTTCCACTATCACACGAATACGGTGACTGGCATTACGCTATTACAGGTATAATGTCCGGGGTAATTGTTATTTGGGCAAGTTTGCTGCTACTTAACGGATACTAGTTTTTAATGTATAATTTTATCAAAGAAGAAAGGAAACTTTTTATGACAAATTTATCACCATTACAAATCGAAAGATTAAAATACCAGCCAAAGCTTCCTGCTTCACTGGCAAATGGTATTAATCATCTTATTTCTCAAGAAGGCTCTGCAACTCAGTCAGTTGCAAATCAAGAAGAAATTAAAGCTTTATTCAAGAACACTTACGGCAAACCAACCGTAACATTCCAAACTTCTACAGAATCTGTAGCCAGTGAAGTTAGAAATGTTGGTGTTATCCTTTCAGGGGGCCAAGCTCCTGGCGGACATAACGTTATTGCCGGTTTATATGATGCTTTAAAACAAGCTAACTCTAAAAATAATCTTTACGGCTTCTTAGGCGGCCCTAGCGGTATTATTGAAGGCAAATACGTTGAATTCAATGATGAGTTTATTAACGATTATAGAAACACCGGCGGCTTTGATATCATCGGTTCCGGCAGAACTAAATTGGAAACAGAAGAACAGTTCCAAGCAGCCTGGGAAGTTTGCAAAAAACTTAACATTTCTGCTGTAGTAATTATCGGCGGCGATGATTCTAACACAAATGCTGCACTTCTTGCTGAATGGTTTGTTGCACATAATGCCGGCATTCAGGTTATCGGATGCCCTAAAACTATTGACGGCGACTTGAAGAACGAACAAATCGAAATCTCTTTCGGGTTTGATACAGCTACTAAAACTTACGGGGAATTAATCGGAAACATCGAAAGAGATGCAAACTCTGCAAAAAAATACTGGCACTTCGTTAAAATTATGGGCAGAAGTGCTTCTCACGTTGCATTAGAAGCAGCTCTTCAAACTCAGCCGAACATTACTTTGATTTCTGAAGAAGTTGAACAGAAGAAAATGTCACTTTCTTCTATCATCAATTACATGACAGATATTATCGTAAGACGTTCTGAAAACGGCAAAAACTTTGGTATTGCTGTTATTCCTGAAGGTTTAATTGAATTTGTACCAGAATTAAAAACAATGATTGCAAACTTAAATGATATTATGCCGTCACTTGAAAAGGATTCTAAATATTCAAATGGTACAGATGCTGAAAAGATTTCAATAATTGAAAATTCTCTATCAAGCGAAAATTCAAGTGTATTCAAATCTTTACCTTCACTTATTAAATCACAATTATTAATGGATAGAGATCCTCACGGTAACGTTCAGGTATCAAAAATTGAAACTGAAAAACTCTTAATTTCTATGATTGAAGAAAAATTAGCAGGCTTAAAGAAAGAAGGAAAGTATTCTGGTAAATTCTCAACACAATCACACTTCTTCGGTTATGAAGGCAGATGTGCATTCCCTTCTAACTTTGATGCTGACTACTGCTATTCACTCGGTTTCAACGCATTTGCTTTGATTAACTTCGGCTTAACAGGGTATTTGTCTTCAGTAAGAAACCTTACAGAACCTGCTAATGATTGGATTGCAGGCGGTGTTCCTCTTACAATGATGATGAACATGGAAAGACGTCACGGTGAAATGAAACCTGTTATCAAAAAAGCATTAGTTGAACTTGACGGGCCTGTTTTCAAAAAATTGGAAGAAAACAGAGAAGACTGGGCTATGAATGACAGATACCTATTCCCTGGTGCAATCCAATACTTCGGTCCTTCATCTGTATGTGATATTACTACAGTAACATTACAGCTTGAAAGTGAAGCTAAACTCGCCAGAATATAGGCATTTTATAAAATCAAAATCAAACAGGATGTGCTTAACACATCCTGTTTTTTATTTTAAAATTTCTTTTTTTCCATAAGCTGCATTAATAAATCTTCAGAAGCTTTATATAAAAAAGAGGAAGCAATCCATTCTTTAAGTTCTGCCAATTCTTTTAAAGAAGCTGCTCTTATAATTTTTGGAGCAAATCTATTATATTCTTTTTTCACTAGAACACCACGCAGTAAATCCAGATAATCGGTATTAGATTTATTTGCAATTCGATTTAATTTTGCTGAAAGCTGCTGTCTTTGTTTTAATAATTTGTGATAATCATACTTATCCTGGACAGAATAATAAAGCTTCAGATTCTGTTTTTGAACTCTTATATCACTTTCAAGTTTGTATAGCTTTACTAGAGATTCATTAAATTCTTCTTCAACTTCTGTAAAGTTAAGCTTTTCAGGACCGATTTCTTCCTTTTTAGATTTTTTTGCACCAAATACCGGAGTTTGGTATTTATATGTATTTAATGGTAAAATGTTCATATTTTTTTGAAAACTTGTAAAAATATTTTTTGCTATAATAAAACAGAAAAGGAGAAAAAGATGTTAACAGGACCATTTTTGGATAGAAACTGGATGGGGCAGAATCCGGACTATGCTTCATCTGATATTATAATGCTTGGTATGCCGTTTGACGGAACTGTTTCATACCGTCCCGGTTCAAGATTTGCTCCCGAGCAAATCAGGCTTGCAAGCTGGGGGTTGGAAGAATATTCTCCTTACTTTGATAAACACCTTGAGGACTGTAATTTCCATGATGCCGGTGATTTAGAATTCCCGCTGGGTAATACAAAAAAATCTCTTGGTGTTATACGTCAAAATGTTGAAGAAATTTATAAAGACGGCAAACGGGTTTTCGGCATAGGAGGCGAACATCTTGTTACACTGCCGG
>OLSE01001601.1_pt1 | contig 16894 bp, 35 predicted proteins | sample 1673191 | NCBI WGS metagenome assembly OLSE01 (sample SAMEA3136764, study PRJEB25190) | human gut metagenome | biome: human gut; feature: human-associated habitat; material: faeces | place: Austria | collected 2013
GGGCGTATAGGAAGTATATCCGATCCAAATGACCCTAATCCCACCAACGGGATGTCGTTGTATGATTCGTTTATCAAGTTCTCGGAAAAATCATCCAACCCTATCGTAGATGTAAACGTTTTCATGGGAACCAACGTGTTCTCCGCAACGACGGGTGCAACCTGCATGGCTCGATTTGAGAGTTGGAGGGATGACAATATGTTTGGATATAACATCGGGCTTCTTATAGATGTAAGAGGAGGTCAACAAAACGAAGCAATACGCATCGAGAATGGGTACGTTTCAGGTTTGGCCTACAAAACACTAAGGATTAGCGCCTCTACGACCATAGATCATAGCGTGATGTATGTGTCGTGTTATAATACATCGGAAATAACGATAACATTACCAGCGGTCGTGCCGGGAGGAGCCGAGGGCAATTTTGTTATCGTGCGCCGCAATAATTCGGCCAATGTTAAGGTGAATGGAAATGGGGCACGGATATTAAGAGGTTCTGCTTCATTAGAAACAAGCGTTGGAGAAGGTTTGGGAGACGCCGCACTGTTTCTATGGGATGGACAATACTGGCTCTACAACCACATGATGCGATAGCGAAAGGGACTCCAACGGGTCCCTTTTTACTATCATTCGTTATCGGTATTCCGATAACGATATTATAGCCGAAATGAATCTCCGTTTCGGGAGAGGGTTAGGCAGTTATGTTGCGTTATGATGGAGTCGCGAATCGCGAGGTCATCACTAAGCATCATATATCAAATCACCTATAAAATTAGCGATACTACCATAATAATGTACGAGTTCAAGCAAGGAAGGCTGTCATCGGTGGCGGTTGGTTTGACGAACTCTATACTAACTGCCTCACAACTCGTATATTTTATGAGAGAGCGGTATTTAGCAATAGATTCAAGCAGTGGAATGTACGCATTCATGGATGGCTACACAACGCAATCGGCGACTATGCTAATTTCGTTTACTTACAAGAGTCCGCTTTGGCTCGTGGCATACCTGCCTCTCAGTTCAAATTAAAACTAAAAGCGGAAGATTCTTCCGCTTTTTTCTGTAAATTTGTATATCAATACCTAAGTAAATAAAAAAAAAGGATACCTTAATAAGGGGTAAGGCATCCTTCAGAGATAGAAATAATAAAGCGTTGGCGCGCATGAACGAGATTCCTCATCTTGTTCCTATTTCTGTTTTCTCGCTTGCGAAGATACAACTTTATACCGTATTTAGCAAGTTTTGCCCCATAAATTGTTCGCCGGAGGCAAATCATAATACACAACCACATTTCCGCACGGACTAAACCGAGCATCGGAATCGGCCAATTCGAAACAAAGCAATAATGTGGTACCTGCCGATAACGGCACTAATTCGGTAGATGTGTAGGTGATGACACCAGTGCTTTCGTTGAGCTCCACGTCTAACCCCGGTAGCTTTTTTACACCCGAGCTACCCGTGATTAGCTTCGATGTTCCAAAAAGGCATCTTTAAAGTGTTCAAATCTGGCGGTGCGACTCGGGTCGACACCATTCAAAGTAGCTATCCGACGAGACGAGATCATATCCACATCTACATCCTTGTAGTCGTTGTACCAAACCCGATCCATCCTGATTAATACGCATAACTCCCTTGCTTCCGGCTCGGCTCTTCGATCCAGCCAATCGCACATTGCGGCCAACGATATAGGGCTTCCGTTCAGGTACGACCTCTCATACGCTTCGACCAAGAATTTCGCCCTTTCGTATGACGGGATAGACGGAGGTCCGAACACTCCAATTTCGGCGTACAAATCTTTGTAGAAGAGGAATCTGTGGTACTCAAACATCGTGACAATATTAACCCCGGCCTTTCCCGTAGCGGCCAGCCAGATGGGATCAATCAATATCAGCGGAATGTTTTCGAGACGCTTAACCAGTTCCGGATCGCACATACACTCAATCGTGAGTTTACACCCCGGCGGCGACTGATTTTCGAACCACTTTGCAAAGTCGCCGAAGGTGTGGTGGTCGTGCTCCTTCCACTTCGCTTGGGCGTAGTTGATCTCTCTGTTGAGGTCTCGATTCTTGAACGCCCGTAAATAATCACTGCTTTTCATTGCTATTTGGTTTTAAATAAAGGAGGGACCCGAAGGCCCCTCCACTTGTTCTACTTCACGGCGTCCTTCACCGCAGGCGAGAACTTGAACGAGACTCGGTTCTGGGCCGGAATAGGCACCGACTTACCGCGGCTCATGTCGTAGCCCATACGAGCGGGGCATGCCTTCACGCTGAACGTTCCGAAGCCCTTGAGGGAGACTTTCTCTCCGTTCTTGAGGGTCTCGACGATCTTGTCCATGAACGTATCACACACTTTGTTCACGACGGTCTTGGTGATGCCCGTCTCTTCGGCGATCTTCGCCATCAATTCGCTTTTCTGCATTTTCGTTTTGATTTTTAAGTTGATAGAGTTTTTCTTCAAGGGCCTCTATTTTACCCATGCAGTAGTATATCAGGGCTCCCATTATGATAAGCAAAGAGAGCCAAAGTTCATCGAATTGCATGTTTGATGATAACTTGAACGGGCGTAGAGCCCACATAATCTTCGTATTTGAGCGTACTCGGGTCGATCTGGCCGCCGGGACGAAGGACTCCGTACATGCGAACCTTCTGGATCATCATGCCTCCGAGTAATTCGTTTAAACGCACCCTTATTCGATCTTCCAGTTCCCGGTACGCCGGATCAGTCTCCACCATCGCGCTCCGAGTCTCCCTCGCGTTGATGACTGCGCACCTCGTTCGGTTGATATACGCCCCGATCTCTTCGTCCCGAACGCCCGGCACGATCTCTTGGAGTATCTGGATGATAGCGTATCGCGCGAAAAACCGCTCGGTCGTTCGGCGCTTGTCGCGTACATCCGACATCCGAAGGTCGCACTCGATCTGGACGGCCCGGTCAAGGCAGATCACCTTCTCATTTTCCTCCAGCCTCATAGTGGTCGAAGTGAATGTAGGGGAGTTGATTAGGCAGTAACTTCCATGCCGAGCGCGGAAGCGTGAACTTCGCAAGCCCCGCGGCCATAGCCAAGATCAGGAACTTCTCCATGACCATCGGCTCTCCGGTCCACATCGTACCATCGCGGCGCGTTGCGAGGAGCGAGAACGGCCCGGAGAGATCGAAGAACTCGTCGGGGAGATCGTCGATCATCTTCCCGATCTCAGGAAGGTGTTTCTGGAACTTCTTGCGGTAGATGAACTGGACCCCACTGATGGAATCCACGATGATGTCCGGACCCTTCGGCTTCTCGCCGATAGGGTAGGCGCATTCGGCGAACAAGTCGTTCACCCGGTCGTATTCGAGATTATACATAGCTATTGAATGATAAGTGATCGAGAGAAACTCCACCGACGACGTTTTCCACGCGAACAACCCAGTCGCCAGAGCCGAGTTGCCACGGCATACCGCGGAACTTGGTCTTGACTGGTTCGCTATGATCAACGTCGGAGATGTAGTGGTAGTAGTAAACGTCCGCGCCGGGCACTACCTCCTCCGGCCGTATGCCAAATTTCTTACTGCACATTGTCGCTGACTCTTTTGAACTCAGACGCAAAAATCTCTTCGAGGTCGGTCAGGTCGCCGATCCAGCCGAAGTCAACGCACACGACCATATCCCCATGATCGTGAGCAAAACCGGGGGTGAATATCTTCGTTTCGATACCCACAGCCGAGGATAGCTCGTGTTTGTACACCGTCGGAATCGTTTCGAGTTCGGTCTTGATGCGCTTGTACTCGGGGCTCTTAGTGTCGAGTTTGTAGTGGCTCTCGCCTCGAACCTTTTTCCAGCCGATCTTCGCTTCCTCCGAAGTAAACGTTACCGGGAGAATATTCGGGCTGTAAAACACCCCGCCGAAGCGTTTGTAGGTGGCGATGCCGAGTTTGGTCAACACCTTCTTCTGAATTTCGAAGACGCGATCTCGCTTCTCTTCGAACTCAAGTACCCGCTTCCACGTCGGAGAGCCGGGCTTTACTTTGTAGTAGATGTCCATAATTTTACTTTTTTTGATAACTTCTTCTTTGTTCTTGGCTTCGTTAAAATTGGTCGTTCTATCTACCCAAAAACAATAGCTTTCGCTAAAATATGTGATGCAAAGTTAGAAAAAAAGGCGGGAAATTCAAAGTTAAATGTTTAACTTTGTACCATTCACTTTAATTGCTCAACGAAGAGAGGTTACGGCGGACTCTCAACGTTGAGAGTCATTTAAAATTCATTTTATATGAAATATATTAAAGTGAAAGTTACCATAAAAGGTAACCACATTACAACCGTAGTCCGAGTTCCGGGTAAAGAAATACGGACCGGAAAGTACGTTTAATGTGCTTGGAGGGGGAGGGATTCTCCCCTCCTTGATTTCCCGCCTTATGTTATTTCGACTTGTTATTGGAGTAAACCTTAACACTCCCCGTTTTGTTGGGATTATACTCCAATGCCTTCTTAATCAATGCCTCAAACTTTTTTGGCTTGGGCTGTTTTGGGGTCTTCTTAGTTGCCATATACGAGTTCGCGGTATCTGGTTCGGTGTTCTATGTTACAAAGAAACGAATAAAATCCGATACTTGGATGCTTTCGAAGATTATATCGCCATACAAACTCGTCCACATACCTTTGCAAGTGCTTTCGGCTGGTCATCTGGTACACGCCGATAATTCCTCGCTTCAAGATACCCCAAAAGTGTTACCCTTACATAACAGTTGATGCGATTTTTCATAGCTCTCCTATCGTTTTAGCGATGTCTACAATATCACCGAGATTATCTTTGGCCGTTTTGAGCCCGTAATGAGCGATAACGCCCGCCAGCAGGATAGCCGTTCCGATTCGGAAGTCGTACCCGTCGTTCGCCCACTCCTTGGTCTCGTTTAGTTCCTCTTCGGTCTTGATCTGGGCGACCGGGACCGGGTTCGGGTAGCCTTCCAACGCCACGAATACCGGACTGATGTTCGCCTCGACTACATACCAGTGCTTGTTCTTGGTCCAGAACACCGTCTGGCCGATCTTGAATTTACTCTGCATCGTTGTATTCTAATACTCGTTTGACTGCAATTTTGTGCCACTTTCCGCCGCGAGGCCGTTCGATTTCCACTTCGTTGAAGTGGTCGGCGATCTCGGCCAGCGACCAGCCCTTGCGCTGTAATGCGAGGGCGTACTTCTTTGCTTCGACCATGCGCGGGTCCACAACCCGGTTCTCGGCGATCCGCTCCATCCGGCGAGCCAGTTGATCCGGAGACATCGGCCCGCGCTGGGGTCGTGGATTCCCGAGCCTCGTTACCCGGCGCCCGGCCTTGGAAATAAAGAAGCCCTGCTCCTTGAGTTGCTTCTTCCGGACGCCGAGTGCCGACTTTGTTCGGCCCGAGATAAGTTCGCGCTCTGTTTGAGCCAAGCCGATAGCGAGGCAAAAGGTGATCGTTGTCGCCTCGGGATAGTCTATCGCCAGTAGATCGACCCCCGTGTTGCGCAAATACAGCGCGTACTCCGCATCACGGGAGAGTCGATCCAGTTTGGCGACGATCAACGTTGCACCTTCACGCGCGGCCAATTCCATCGCGCGACGAAGGCCCGGTCGGTTCCGATCCTTTCCACTGCGAATGTCACGGAACTCGCCGATATTCTGCCCGTGTGTGCGGGCAATATATTCGCGGCACTGATCGAGTTGGGCTTCCAAACCGAGGCCGGATCGCCCCTGCTCTTCGGTGCTCACGCGAGTGTAGATGCAATACTTTTTCATGTGCTATAAATATGGTTTACAACATAGGGAAAGGCACTCCTCGAATGACTGCATTTCGGCGCATTTGTCGTCTTTGTGGGGGCAACCGAGGCATTTACCTTGCTGGGCGTAATCCTCCATCACAATGAGCCGGAAATCGTCTTCTGTAAGACCGTCGTCATAATCGGCATCCCGAACAACCATCAGGCATGTGAGGTGTGCCTTCCATGTGTATATCTCACCGTTGTCCTTGATGGTTTGGATATTGTATTTCTCCCCCCTTTTTGATCTCGCCGGAGCAGAAATTACAGACGTGATCCTTTCGCGCGACGACGTTGTTATCAGCAAGCACTTCCATCCTTCTCTCTGGTTACGGCTTGCATCGCCGCGATCTTCATGCCGTTGATCTTTTGGTGTTGCATTCCGAGTTCGATTCCGATGATAATGAGTAGTTGATCTCGGCGGTTCGGCTTCACTCCGATGTTCTTCTCCAAAACGCCCAGAATGATCTCGGAGGCTTCGGTCATAAGCGCGATGCGGTTGTTTTTCTTCTCGAAGGCTTTTTTCGCCTCCTCTATTTCGTTCCACATCTCCGCCCACTTATCCTCGTCGAAGTAGTCGCCGAGCATGGCCTCAACGAAATTCATGTTCTTGTGATCCCAGCGAGCCGGAGCAAGCCAGTCGAAATTCTTTTTCATGTTATTCGAATATTTGAAGTACAGCCACCGAGGTGGACATATTGGTGATGCCCGTGATACGGGCTCGGCATTTGGAGCCGTAGGGGATGTAGACACAACCATCGGGCATACATGTGATACGGGCTATCGTCCCGTTCGGGAGTTCCGCCATAGGCCACTTCTTCGTATCGTCGAAGGGGTTCTGGATGGCCGTGACGAGAATCTCGGAGCCGACGCGGTACGGTCCGTCGCCGGAGTCCCCCTCAAACCCATGCGAGCCCATAACCGAGGGTGCGGCGGGGGGGGGTGGTACTTTTTTCTCTTTGCGTGGCCGAAGAATGTTCTGGCCCATTGCAATGCCGACGAAATAGCCAGCCTTTTTCGCGTTGTCGAAATCTCTGATGAACCACCAGATACCCAGCACCCGGACGTAGGCGGCCCATTTACCATTGTGAAGTCTTCTCTCGAATTTCATCGTCTAAGATATTTTTAATGTATTTGGGAAACTTTTTCTTGTAGGGAGAATCCCATGCCCCTTCTGTTATCGTTACTTCGTAGCCTTTATCTCCCCGGTGTACTGCAAAAGACTTGTCGCCTCTGCATACATACCATTTTTTGTTGAGGTCATACCCGAGTTCTACGCATACGACGCTGATCTCGTCTCGCCTGAACTTTAGGTCCTGAATACCGTACATTGAATTGCATCTCAGTACTATATTTGCAGGCCCGACAGAAATCAATTCGCCCGAATATGGGGTCGAGCGCTCGTTCACCATGATTCGCTTTCCTAAAAATCGTTTCATGCCATTAACTTATTAAGCATTATCGGCTCAGTTGCGCGGAACCGTACCGCGGTTATTTGTGTTTGTGCTGTTCCGAGACGTAATACGCCCCGATGACATACTTGTCCATAGCGATATAGCTTTTCGATCTGGGCTTCGGTGAGAGTTTTTCCGTATAACGATCCCGAGAACAGAATCCAGTCGTGGTGTACCTTCACCCAGCCGTTCTCTTCCAGCCAGCGATCCGGATTCCGCATCTCTTTGACTGGAATCTTTTTGGACGCGAGCAACCGTTCGGCGATGTTGAGGTGGAGCAGGTTTTCCGTGCTCCCGTTGAGGCCGTAGAAGTCGCCATCGGGCGACAGCCACCCGGCGTCGTACCCCTCCGTGATCTCCACGGGCTCCAACTCGGTTTTGTGGTACTCTTCTATTTTCATTTCGTTCTCCATAAACTCCGACAGCCGTTGCTTCTGGAAATCCTGCTTCCGGATCGAGGCTTCTACCTCCGGATCGGAGCACATGAGGGAGTCGAGAATCGTTCTAATTCCGAAAATAGAATCGGTAAAAATAGAGCGAGACGTATTCAGGGAGTGGCACATCCATGCGATAACCTCGTACACTTCTTCGACATTTACAAAGAAGTTGTTCACTCCCTCTATTGCCCCCTTGATCTCTTCGACCACATTGGAACGAGGATAATCGAGAAGGCCCGCATCTTTGTCGCCGGATAGGTAGCTAATAAGTTCGGGATAGCGCACCGAGAACTCAAACTTGCCGCCAGCGTCCGCGATCTCCTGCCGAATACCCTCAAGGCTTTTCACCCACTCCTTCGCTTCCTCCTCCAGATGGATGCGCTGTTCTCTGATCCAGTCATTGAACTTTCCTCCGGCTCCGGGCGTGCCCGTTACCTCCTGCGTCGCCTCGTCTTCGCCGAGGATGATCTTGCCGTCCAAAATATCGACGGCCATGCCTTTGGTGCACCCCAGTAGAGACTTGGTGATGATTTCGACAGCCTCTCGCGGATTGTATTTTTTCGTCAACTTCTCCCACGCAATCCGCTGGAGCATCTGGCCGAAGCCCTTACCTATCGTGAATGTTAATCCTCCTTCCATGACGCAAAGATAAATGTTTAATTTTTAATTTGCAAGTTAAAACTCCCTTATTTTTACGACACCCTTACGACGACGCCCTTGTGTCGGTCATCATCCCGGTTAAAGGACATGAAGTGCGTATCGTTGATCTCCAATTTGATGATCTCGTCGATCTCGGCGGCCAGCGCATATTTGAACTCATAATCGTTGTTGTCGCTCACTTCGTCGCCCAAAGCGAATTTGTGCTCCGAGAAGGACATTGAGTCTGCGTCCCACCACTTCGCCACAAATCGGCGGCTCAGCAGTTCGTTGTTGTTGCTGTAGCTTAAAAACGTTGCCATAATTTACTCGATTCTTGTGATGTAACCGACCGTCCGGTTGTCATCGGGGTTATACATAAAGGTGATGCCGCCTCCGGGCAACATGTAGATCAGTTCGTCGATGTGGGTCTCGATGTACTTGCGCATCATCGGGTCTTCGCACGGATTCGATAGCTTGAACTCGTACCTCACATTGGCCCGTTCCTTCGGGTCATTGTAGTAGGCGACGAATATTCTCTCTTCGACAACAGTATCGATGATGGATTTCTGCACCGAAAACCCTTTTCGCACCTTGATCGTTCCGATCTCGTTATTTTCGATGGTGGTGATTGTGGCGCTATCGTCGCCGTACAGCCGAACCCAGCCGCCTATCGGTCGGGTGTTGCTAAACTCGATTTTTCCAACCACGGCCCAAAGTTCTCCGGACCGGCTGAACCCCAGCAAGCGGTCGGGCCTGCTGGGATGGAAGTGCATGATTTCTCCGTTGAATTTCATTGTTTCAGTTTTTTGAATGGACCCGATTCGTTCTCTACATGGTCGATTCTGAACGGGTAGCCCTTCTTGCCGCTCCATAAGAACCGAAGACAGCGGTATTTCGGGCCCATAAAAACCGTATCTCCTTCGATCTTGTTCACCCGCAGGATAACCTCCTCGGGCAAGTACATATAAGTGTCTCCTACTTTCATGGCTATCCTCGTTTAAACGACCCGCCCTCCTTTTCGAGTTGATCCTCGATAAATTTCACCGGAAAGGGGTAGCGTCCATGATCCGACAGATACCCATACATGCTCCTGCACGTCGGGTCTTCGGGTCTCAGGTACGCTGTAAAATACCCTTTCCGTTTCTCTACGATCTCCTCGACCCGGAGCCGGGTGTTGGTTATCGTGTGAATATAAACATCTCCGATTTTCATTTTTTTCCGTCGTAGTTGCCGAAGAGTTCCGACCCGAAGGTCAGGAACGCGACGGCATAGATTAAAATTGTCAGCATATTTTTTAAAATTGAATGTTCCAGATGTCGATGTCTTCGGAGCAGTGGGTCTGCGTCATCTTGCCGCCCAAAAACTCCACGGCCTGCATATAGGGCCCCGTGCCTACGCCTCCCTGCCAGTAGCGGCCATAGTCGCCGATGCAGAAGGCAACCGGAATGCCTACCCACTTGCCATTACCGCGCGGCGTGTAGTACCGCCCCATCTTCGCCGCCCGCCGCCGGACTTTGGCCGGGGTCAGTCGCCAGATCATGCCCTTGAAGAAGGCATTGAAGACATAGGAGAGGGCCTGCGAATGCTTGTCATACCCGCAACCGCTCACGACCGGGGAGACGTACTCGTGCCACTCGCCGTTCTCGGTCTCTACCTGAGCCCATGCCGTGCAGGTCGATCCCCATGTACGATTCTTTCGCCATCTGACGACGATTTTAGCGCATTTAACGTTCATCTGAGACTTCTCCTCCTCTTCCTTCTCTTTACGCCTCAAATCGGCCTTAAATTTGTCCAGCGCGGCCCGGATAACCGCGCCACTCTTGATTCCGGTGAGTTTGCGGACGCTGGGGGCCGTCAGTCGGCGGCCCTCGATGTTCAGCGTCTTGATCGCTTGATTCAGTGTCATAGCTTTGTCAGTTTAAATGTGTAGTACTTGTCAAAGGTCACGGTCGCGGTGTTGCCTTCAATGCTCAGTTCGTAATGATGCGATACTTCGCCATATTGCATGGCCTCCTCGTAGTCTTTTGCTATCACGGGACCGGGAAGTATTCGTTGGCGGCAGAAGTAGTCCAGATACCGTCGCCACGCGATCTCGGGCGGGAACTCGTCCGAGCTCTGGATAGCGAGGTTCGAAAGGAATCCCTCGTAATTGTTGCCCCAAGTCTTGCCGAAGATCGGAGTGTCCGTTCTCGGATTCACCGCCGTGAAGCCTTCCAGTTTCCAGCCCGGAATGGTTAGGTAGCGGTCGATGATTCTGTACCCTTGCCAGACTTCTACACGCTTGCATAAGTCCACGTTCGTCCGCCGCTCGATGATTCGTTTCATCGCCGTTCGTATTTCGGGAACCGCCCGGTGTGCGTGATGATGTAGGGGACGTTGATGTCCTCGATCACGTCGAACTTCACCCACGTCCGCAGGTTTTCGCTGAGCCAGTAGACCCGCGCCCGCTTCTTTTCGTTGTCGATCTCCACTACCTCTCCGATCCGGCCGACAACATAATCCCCCTTGCTCCGGACAACTTTCTGTCCGATCTCTACATGTTGCATAGTATTGAATTTAAAATTTCGTTTGCTTCTTTCTCCTCGGCCGCCCGTACAGCGGCCCGGTATTCGGGCCATTTCCGGTCGGCGAAGTCCTGCACGGTCTCCGCCACCTTGTCGATGCCCTTGTAAATTTCCTTCGTCTTGTTGAGGCTCACCCGGTTCCCGAAACACTTGAAGCACTTCATCTGTAAGTCTTGCGTGTTTCGAAATGCCGGGATGTACTCCTCGATGTGTCGCTCGTCCCCCACCTCGACGTAGCCGAATCGGTCGCCGTCGCGGTAGAAGTGCAGGAACTTGAAACGCCAGTTGTAGTTACTTGCTCGGATGTCGGTGCACTCTTCCGGCAATGTAATGAATTTCTTCATGGCATAAGATAGTTTGCCGCGAGGATCATTTCCTCCATGATGTAGCGGTCGCCGTTATCCTTCAAAAACGCTTCGACGGCCGCCTCTTCGATCTCGGAGTGCTCCCACGATTCGGAGCGGATCATATTGATTCGGTTGAGTTTCAGCGGCAAATACTCGCCGCTCTTGGTTCGGTCCCGATTGATATACCGGGTGTATTTGTCGTCTACATCCTTGACCCGGAGACGCTCGAAACGCTTCTCGATCTTGTTGTGCCGCATGAAGGTGATACGGTGGGAGTCTACACACGTCCACGACCCCAAATCGGGCTGGAACTTGTAGCAGAACCCCCCCCCCCCCCCGGTAGGCTCTTTGAAGACTTCTACCTTTGCGTTCGCTCGTTTCGCCACCGCGACCGCATAGGGAACCCACGAAGCCCCCTTGCAGGTCACGAAATGTTCCGTCGCCGCGTACACTTCGATACCGACGTACCGCATTCGTTCGACTATGAACTCCCGCTCTTTTTTAGAAAAGGTCATGGTAGTAGATTTTGAGTTTGGTTCCTCCCTTGTTCGTCAGGTCGGGGAATACGGCCGCAAGTATCGTTATCTGACTGGTTTTCGGTGCCTCTTTGAGTTCGTACACAAGGTTCACATTTTCGTCAGTGTCTACCTCGATGCAGGGGGTCGGGATGTCTTCGTCGCCCAAAACGCGGCTCAATATTTCAGTGACTACCCCCTCGTACCTCGCTACTCTTTCTATCCGGGCCCTTACTTTATTCGCAACCTCGGAAAAGGATTTTGTGTTCATGCTCTTTGAAATTGGCCGAGGCTGACAATATATTGTATGTCGTAGATCGGCGTGATAAGTTCGTAAATCGGTTCATGCCAGTTGTTTCCGGTTCCGTAGAAGCCGTTGAAGGTGAAGCGGGCCCCGTGTATATTTGCCCACTCCAACGCCTTCTCCTCCGGATTCGTGAAGGGGTTGTTCTTGCGCTCGGCACCCCTCGGTGTCCGGTACTTGTCCCACAACCACGCGAACCCCTTTTGCGCTTGGTCGTAGCTAACCGGGATCGGGTTCTCGATTTGGATTCGCTCACCCCGGTTGCGCCTCCGTTTCAGGAGCAAAATTTCGTTTTCGTTGATGTAGCCCCGCGCCTCGGCGGCGGCAATGATCTGGTCACTCGTCTGTTTCATCGTTCAGTTCGTTGTTAAGGTCGATTAATTCTTTGGATGTCTTGATCCCCGATCTCGTTCCACCTCTTGTCAAGAAGCGCGTGAGAAATGCGGCTCGTTAGCGTTCCGATGCTCGCGTCGATTGTCTCGTATTTAGCGATCCTTTTTATAGATGTCGTTGTAAAGTTCATCGATAAGCAAATCCAGCCCGTAAACTTGGAAGACGAAGCCCCCGCCGAAGACCCGGCCGCGGTACCGTCTCCCTCCGTGCTTGTTCGCCATACGGCGGGCCGATTCCATTTTATCGCAATGGTCGCCGGGGTGGTCCTCGTGGACCAGATCGAGGAAGTGAATGATGAAGCGCGGGTTTCCGTAAACGTCGCGCGTCGTGTACATGCCGCCGCTCTTAACGGATCGGCGATATTCTTCCCGTGTCATACTACTACCATATATCCGAGCCGGGTTCGAATCCATCCGCGTTGGCTCTTAGGCGCGGCGGCTATAATTTCCTTCATGTCTTGTTCGTCGATCCGGACCACTCCGTTAACGAGCGGTTTTCCTGCCGCCCGGTCGAAAATCCGGTACTTCTTCGGGTCCACCGTGATGACATAGTTCCCGGTGTCGATGGTGAAGTGATCGCGCCCGAACTCCAGCGATTCGCGGCCGAAGTCCGCCTGCCAGCGGCTTTTACCGATGTCGTATACAAATACCATTTTCGTAAAATTCAAATTCGTTATTCTCCGCGAAGTCCGCAAAATATTCTTGGCTTTGCGTATATTTGACGTCTTCACAGCACGCCGAGAAAAAGGCCTCTAAACACTCCTCGATGACGTTGCCGAAAACCTTGCCTTCGGCCGGTTGTTTGGCCGGGCCGAGTATCACCTCGTCCAAATAAAACCCGGTCGGATCGAAGAGGGCGAGGCGGTGGCGGACGTACTCCTCAAGTTCCGGCCCCTTAATCTCCTTGTCGCCCGTCCACTGATATTCATAACAGTAGGCGTCGTATAGGTACTCCGTCACCTCAATCCCGAAGGCGTCACAGAACGCATCCAGCGTGCGGCGGTTGTCGGCCTCGAACGCATAGTCGGGTTCCCACGCCTTGTAAGCCGTGGCCTTCGCCTCCTCCGAAAGTTCGGAGTAGCTGTAAATAGTTACCGTTTCAGTGTGCATTGTTTCGCTTATTTGAAGGTCATAAAGATAACCGTTTTTTGATTGCTTTCCTTAATTCGACCTTGTTTTTCGCCTCTATTCGGGCAAAAAACCCGTCCAAATCCTTAATATAGGCGGACGTGTCGAGGTGGGTCCCGATAACGTGCGGCCCTAATTTCACATTCCAGTCACGCGTTAACACAACCCGGTAATACACCGCCGGAAGACGGTACATTGCCTTTAAGCCGTTCAACTCAGCCAAAGCCGCCGAAGTCAGTAGGTAGTATTCGCCCGTCTTCGGGTCGATACAAAGCCAGTACCCAACGCGACGATCCCGCCACGCCTTCACACCCTTCGTTACCGCGTTTTTCAGTGTCATTTTGTCGTAATTATATAGGTTCGTAATTCGTCGATAATGTCGGGGTGTTCGCGGATAACCGCCGATGCCTCCCAGTACCTTCGCGCCTTAATCAAAGGCCGCAGGTCGCGTTTGACGGCCTCAATGTAGGCCGCCTTTGCTCGTTCGTATTCTGTTCGCTCGTTCATGCCTCAATGTATAAAATCACGTCGATAGCGTCGGCAAAGTTCTGCGCCTCCAATTCGATCCAAAACTCCTCCCGGTCGCTCTCGTTCATGTTGTCGATGTTGCGCAACAAGCGACCGTGTCAAACTTTGGAATAGCCGCGTAATTTCATTTCTTTTCATTGTTAATTAAGTGTTTTTCGTAACAATCCACCGGACCGAAAATTTCGTTTACTATCCGCCGGGACTCTTGTTTGTTCGTTACGTCCCGAATTGCTCGCCGGGCCACCGCTCCTAACCTCCGTTCGATCTCGAAGCACTCCCGGTCCAACTCCCGCCACCGCTCCCGTATTTGTTTCATAGTTTTATAACTCTTTCCGTTTGCAAATCCGCAACGCTTCCGGCCTTAGTTTGGAGGTGGAACCCGCTGTGATACCGGACCCGAACCGGGACCCGGAACGCCTTGAAAAAGCCGTTCATATAGCATTGGTACATGCGATCCGGCCGCGTACACCTCCGAACCACCAAAACGTTCAAATGATGGTCCCAGCGGGCAATTTCGCGCCCCCGGTACACTACAATCCAATCGCCATAGTAGCACCGCACCGGACCTGATTCTATACGGTTCCTAAGTGCGTAAATAATTAGTTGCTGTGTCATAGGAAATATTCGTTTAATACCCGTGCGCAATCCTCCGGGCTTTCTATGACCTCCGCCGCACCGCCGCCCGGAAAATAGACGGCGGTCCAGGCTTCGATATTACGATCCACGCGACCGGGAACGCGCCCTGTTTCGCAAAGTGCCGACATGTAATTAGTCACAAGATTGACCACTTTTTTCATTCCCTTGTCCATAGCTACACAAATTTGACTTGTCCGTTATACTCCAATGTTACCGCTTCTTGCTTCATCTCGTCGCGGATTTCGGTTGCCAGCGTGTACACCTCTTCGAAGTGCTCCCCGAAGGATTCCGGGGTGCAAAAAGCGTACACGATTGTCACGTTCTCGACCACAAGCGCACCCGAGTTCGACACCCAGCCACCGACCGCCGGGGTTGAGGTACAGCCCCCGAACCACTCCGAAAATTTAGTCATCACTTTGTTTACGAACTCTTTGTTGTCGGTCGGGACATTAACGTCCGTAGTGCTGGGAACATAGATGGCGACCTTTGCGTTAAGGTCAAATTTGAAGTTTTTCATATTTCACTGGTTACGATTAATGACATAATAAGAGCCCCTATAAAGCAAGCCCAAAAGAAAATCGAAGCAGCCCGGCGGCTATTCCATTTCATACCCAAAATATTAGTGATTAGAGGTCCGGCGCGGTAAGCGAACCGCAAGCGTTGCCGCTTCAATTCTGAATTAATCCGGACCAAATTTACAACCTCTTTCGCTCTCCGGACGCGGGTTGTGTGCGTCCTTTCTTGCCCCGGTGACTGGTGTAATGCCTATGCCGGTATCTCTCGCAGTAGTCCGTATTCCGGTACTGCGGCCCTTTCGTACAATCACACGCGGGCAACGCTCGGGTTATTCGGGTCCCTATCCCTGCCGGGCCTTTTCTGTCGTAACGTGACGGGTGCGGCTCGGTTTCCTCCGTTGGTTTGTTTCGGCTTTCCGTGTGCATCATGTGCGGGCCGGGAATGTGTAGGGCGGCAAGGGCTTCGATAGTGTTAGTATCGCGGTTTAGCGAAATGCCGTTTTCAATTCCTCGTGTGTTGCGGATGCGTGCCCGGACAAGTTCGAGAAGTGGAACGAGTGCCGGAGCGAGGCGGGCGGAAAGTCTTTGAAAGAACGTGCAACGCCTTTGGGTGGGTTGCTGGTGCAAAGATAAAACAGGTTTTTCGAATATGCAATAGCACTTAGTAAAAATAATCCAAATAGAACAACATTAGGCAAAAAATCTGATCGCGGCCCGGATTTTGGCGACAAAATGAACAATATCTGTGGCCTTGTGTGTTTAGGGGAGACAAAGTACTGATTTTAGGCCGGGTTCAATACTTGAATATGCCCTATTTCGCACGGAAACGCCCCAAATTTCGACGATCTCCCAAAGACGGGCAACTATACCACCCCGGAGGAGATCGACGAAATGCGTGAATTACAGCAAGTTACAACAACGGTCCCGGATGCGGCAAAAAGATGCCGATTTTATCGCGTTGAACTTTTAAACGGGGGCAAGTACCGGACTAGGGGAGAAGTGCCGCCAGATCGAAGGAAAGGGGGCAAGAATGGCATGCGTCGCGAGGGCGGCGAAGCGGGGGATATAAGGAGTAAACAAAAACGACCAAAAGCGGAAAGGGTTGTTTAAAAGTGTTCTATATGTCGCATTTTTCGGGATGATGCCGCAAAAATGGAAACATAGCGAAAGCGGGTGGTTTTAGGCTATTTGCGGCGCGTGGTGCTTTCTATTTACGGCGGATAAGTTACGTTTTGTAACTTTTTATATACCAAAATGTAACAAATCGAAAGCAATAATATATTGCAAAAAGTGTATAAAATATAGCAAATTTAGACAAACCTCTGAGAATCAATGAGTTATTCGTAACTCCTTGATTATCAAGGCTTTAGAGGGGGTCAAAATGGCCGTTTTCGCCGTTTCGCATTTGTTTTCAAGGGTTTGCAAAATACGCCATAAATTCAACCTAACTAACGTTATGTAAATTGTAACGGCTCTAAAAAGCGATTGCGGGCCGTGTAAACAAAAACGACCAAATCAGCCCCGTGCGCATTGTAGCCGCAATTTTATGGCTGTTTGTGTGCTGACTGACAGCGCGAACCGATCCGGGGGCGGGGGCCACCATGGGGGCGGGGGGGGGTACATCGCGGTCCCCAGTCCAAAAAGTGGACTCTGATGTAT
>OLSE01001602.1_pt1 | contig 16893 bp, 15 predicted proteins | sample 1673191 | NCBI WGS metagenome assembly OLSE01 (sample SAMEA3136764, study PRJEB25190) | human gut metagenome | biome: human gut; feature: human-associated habitat; material: faeces | place: Austria | collected 2013
CGCCGCACGGGATCCTTCGACCCCGCGCCTTACGGCGCTGCGCTCAGGAAGACAAGGTGTGCAGCAGCGTTCCGCCTCCCGACCCGCCTTCGTGCCTCCACCCTCCACCCCTCCACTATGGAGGGTTTTCGCAATCCACCCACTTTGGCGCTGGCGGGGCGACCCCGTTCCCTGGCAGGATGGCGACAGCGGATCGACCGGAGGAGGGTCGGCCGCCGACAAGAAGCATCGTCGAACAGGGAGGATCATCATGAGCACAGAGGGAAAGAACATCGCATCCGCAGGCGTTTCGCGCCGCTCGTTCCTTATGGGACTGGGCGCGACGGCAGCCGTCGTAGCCGGAAGCGGCCTCGCCGGCTGCGCGCCGCAAAGCACCGCGGCGCCCGCAAGCGCCGAAAGCGGCTCCGATGCCGCAAGCGCCAACAACACGTCGAGCGCAACCGGCGCCCAGAAGCCCGACACCATCCAAGCCGCCGCCGAGACCCCGGCCGAGAAGCAGGAAACCAAGGACGTCGACTTCGTCATCGTGGGCAGCGGCGTGGCCGGCATGAGCGCGGCCGTGGAGGCCTCGCGCGCCGGCGCCAAGGTGGTCGTGCTTGAAAAGCACAACGTGACCGGCGGCGATTCGTCCATCTGCTCCGGCAACTTCTATTGCTGCGGCGCGAAGAAGCAGGACGAGCTGGGCTACACGGACTATGGCACACCCGAGGAGGTGGCGCAGTTCTTCTTCGATCAGTCCGACGGCGACGCGAACATGGACATCTGCCGCCTCGTGGCCGAGGGCGGCGGCGCGGCCATGGATTGGCTGGTGGAGCTGGGCTGCGACTTCGACAAGAAGCCCGGCGACAACGTGTCCGACCGCTCCATGCTGTCGACCACCAGCGGCAAGGGCATCGTGGACAACCTCATCGCCGAAGCCGAGAAGAACGGCGTGGAAATCATGATGGAAACGCGCGCCATCGAAGTGCTCATGGACGGCGGCAAGGCCGCGGGCGTGAAGGCGCGCCAGGGCAAGACCGAGTACACCATCAACGCGAAGGCCGTCATGCTGGCTTCGGGCGGCTTCGACGGCCAGGATTGGGCGAAGGAGCTGTACGCGCCGGGTGCCGTGGGTTGGCACACGTTCAGCAGCCCCAGCAACACGGGCGACGGCATCGAGCTGGCGAAGCAGGCCGGCGCCATGACGCTGCTGAAGGGCGGCCTGTCGCAGATCCACCTGGTGGGCCGCGAACCGCTGCCCCTCAACGACGAGCTGAGCGCGCTGCGCATGGTGAACACGGGCGTGTTCGTCACCGACCTGGGCTATCGTTGCGCGAACGAGTCTATGACCAGCCAGTTCGATTACTTCACGCCGTTCGTGGAAAGCGGCCGCAAGGAATTCACCATCATCTGCGACTCGCAGCAGCCCGACAAGCGCATGGAGCTTATCAAGAAGGGCGTGGAGAAGGGCGTCGTCGACACGGCCGACACCATCGAGGAGCTGGCCGAGGCGGCCGGGCTGCCCTCCTACCCGCTGATGAAGACCATCGAGCGCTATAACGAGCTGTGCGAGGCCGGTGAGGACGCCGACTTCCACAAGAAGCCCGAAGACCTGCAGGCCATCGAGAAGGCGCCGTTCTACGCCATCCAGATCACACCGAACACGAACGACTCGTTCGGCCAGCTGGCCATCAGCACGAAGGCCGAAGTGCTGGACGCCGACCGCAAGCCCGTCCCCGGCCTGTATGCCGGCGGCACGCTGGGCAACGCCGAGCTGTTCTACATGCGCTACGCCGTGAGCGGCTCGTCCATGTGCATGGGCACCGTCACCGGCCGCATCGCCGCCCAGTCGGCTCTGGAGTACTACGGCGCGTAACGCGCCGAACGCTCGGGAGCCGGCACGCCCGACGCCCGAGCGTCATCACACCGCCTTCCCTCCCCTCACGCCCTCCGGCTCTCGCCGGAGGGCGCTTTGCATACGAACGGGTCGCAGCCGCATCGTGGCCGCCGGCTCTCAAAACCGTCGTTCGGGCTCCTTCTCCTGTTCGACCCCGAATGTTTCACGTGAAACATTCGTACGCTTGTTGATCCTTGCGCGCATAGCCAGCGCTTCGCCGAGCCGCGGGCTATGCCTCGCGCCAGCAGCAGCCGTCGTCGTCTCGCAGCCCGCGGCCGCCTCCGTGCAACCGACAGCACGGCCAATGGCGAAAAGGCGTCGAATTCGGAAGTCGCTGCGCCTCTCCTCAGAAAGCAGGAAAGGGCCTCTCCCGATAACGCCCGGTCAAAACGATCCCGTCTCCAGCATCATGCGCCGATGCCGAACAGGGACGCCCGCTCGCTTCCGAATTCGGTATCTTTTTGCCATTGCGAGACCAGCCGGGGGGCACGAAGGGCCGTCAAGCAGACAGCGCGGTGCCTTGTGAAGACGATATCGCATGTTCGTAAAATTCTAATACTATGCTTGACTTTGTAATCTGTATGCAATAGCGTTACAGTTACTTACCGTCGACCCTAGCGCTCCCCTTAGGAGGACGTTGCAGCTCATGAATAGCCGTATGAGAAAACACGCGGCGCTGGCCGTCGTCACGCTGGCCGCAGCCGGAGCGCTCACCCTGGCGGCATGCGCGGAAACGCCCGCCGCATCATCCGACGCGCCCGCAATTCAAAACCAAAGCAAAAGCGAGGAATCCATGACAAACGAACGCAACGGCGGGTACGCCACAATTTCCGAGGACGAGGCGGTTGCCATGATGAGCGAAAACTCCGCAACCCTTGTAGACGTCCGCACCGCACGCGAATATGCTGACGGGCACATCCCCGGAGCCATCAACATACCCGTCGAAACCATCGGCTCCGTCAAACCCGCCGGCCTTCAAGGCGTGGACGAAAACGTCTCCATCATCGTCTACTGCCGGACCGGCGTGCGCAGCGAACACGCTTCGAACATGCTTCTCAACCTGGGTTACAAGCACGTGTTCGACCTGGGCGGCATCGTCGACTGGAACGGCGAAAAGGTGGCCGGAACCGAGCCAGGCAGCTTCGCAGGCGACGCGCAGTAGAATCTGTCGCCTTGGAGGTCCGTGCGTGTCCCGCCGGAAACGACACGTGGACAGGTATGGGCAACCGCTCCGCTAAGCCAACTGCGGAACGCGCACGGATCTCCAAGGCGACAAACCGAAACGCTCGTCAGACCGAGCGTCCGCGAACATGCGTAGAACGGGAGGGGAACGTGCGCCGCAAGCCGTCGGCGCACGCGTCAAAGCCGTGCGGATGCGGCGGATCCCTGTCCAAGCTCCGCCGCACCCGCACGAAACGCCCGCGAATCACGCGAATGAGACAATAGCCCCGTCCCTTTGTCTCATCGAAACGGCCTCATTGCCCGGGGCCGTTTCGCGTTCGGAAGGTTATTTCGCGATCAGCACGGGGATGGGCGATGCGTGCAACAGCTTGTGGCTGACGCTGCCCATGTACTCCTTGAGCCCGCTCAGGCCACGGTTGCCCACAATCAGCAGGTCGTAGTCGCGCTGGCCGATCAGCTTGACAATCTCGGTGGCCGGATTCGTGCCGGTTAGCAGCAGCGAGTCGGTGCGCGCGGCAACGTCCTCGCCCATCTTCTGCTCGGCCTCGGCCAGCAGATCCTCGCCGTCGGAGATCATCATGTCGAGAATGTCCTTGAAGTTCGCCATCTGCGTTTCGTCGAGCAGCGGGATAGGCACCACGTACACGACGTCCACATGCGCCTCGGGATTCACTGCAGCCAGGCTGGCGGCCATGGCGAGCGCGCGGTCGGCACCCTCGGATTCGTCGAACGCCACGAGCAACTTGTTAACGGCCATGGTGGGCCTCCTCTCGGTCGCGGCGAGCGCGGTGCGCCGCCTGAAAACGTCCTACCTCCAGTATAGGGCTTTCAGCGCGGGCAGGGAAACAAGTTGTCCACGCTTTCATGACCGCTTTCGCGCGGATCGCCGGCCATCGCCAGCCGGGCGGTCGGGTGCCCTACGATAAACATCTTCGGCAGCGTGCAACATGCCCCGAATAGAGCGGCCCCCTTTAGGGTCTCGACGAAAGGACGCACCATGGAACAGTTCGACGCAGCGATCATCGGGTTCGGAACGGCGGGCCTCGCCCTGGGCGGTGCGCTTGCCGACGATGGCCAGAACATCGTAGTCGTGGAGCAGTCCGACACCATGTACGGCGGCGCCTGCGTGAACAACGCATGCATCCCCACGAAGGCACTCGTGGAATCGGCACGACTGACCGCGGCCGTAGGCGGCTCTATCGTTGAACGCGAGGAGCGCTACACCGCGGCCGTCGACGACATGAAAGAACTGCGCTCCGCCTCGCGCGAACGCAACTACCGCGCGCTGGCCGATCGCGAGAACGTCGACGTCATCGACGGCCGCGCATCGTTCGCGAACGCCACGCACCTGACGGTGGCCACCGCGTCGGGCACGCGCAGCATCGAGGCGAAGCGCATCTTCATCGACACCGGCTCGCTGCCGAAGCTGCCTTCCATCCCCGGCATAGACAGCCCGCGCGTGTTCGTCAGCAGCTCGCTCATCGAGCTGCCCACCCTGCCGCGCCAGCTCGTCATCATCGGCGGCGGCTACGTCGGCCTCGAGTTCGCCTCGTTCTACACCGACTTCGGCGCACAGGTGACCATCCTACAAAACAGCGACGCCATCCTCGCCCACGAGGATCCCGAGACGGCCGAAGCCGTGCGGAGGAGCCTCGAAGACCGCGGCGTCACCATCGTGTACGACGCGCACGTGACGCACATCGACGACGAGCACGACCAGGTGCTGGTGTTCGCCCAGGTGAACGGCGAGGAGAAGCGCTATCCCGGCCATGCCGTGCTGGTCGCGGTCGGCCGCACCCCGAACACGACCGGCCTCAACCTGGAAGCCGCCGGCATCGAGCTGAACGACCGCGGCGGAATCAAGGTGGACGAGCACCTGCGCACCACGGCCGACAATGTCTGGGCCATGGGCGACGTGACGGGCGGCATGCAATTCACCTACATCGCCTACGACGACTTCCGCATCGTCGCATCCGACCTGCTGGGCGACGGATCGCGCACGACGAAGAACCGCGGCGCCATCCCTTATTGCACGTTCGTGCACCCGCCGTTCGCGCGCGTCGGCATGACCGCGGACGAGGCGCGCAAAGCCGGCTATTCCGTACAGGTATACAAACTGCCCGCTGAAAAAATCTCGCAAGCGCGCATCCTGCAAGACCCGGTGGGTCTGATGAAGGCCGTGGTAGACGCGAACTCAGGAGTGCTGCTGGGCATGGATCTGTTCTGCGAAGATGCGCAGGAGCTGGTGAACACCGTGAAACTGGTCATGGATGCACGCATTCCCGCCTCCGTGCTGCAGAGCGCCGTATTCACGCACCCGTCCATGACCGAGGCGTTCAACAACCTGTTCCTGCCTCAGAACATGCAGGAGTAGAAGCCGTCGTGGACACGAACCTCCTGACCGGATCGCCGCCTTTGACGGCAAGCTCGTTCGTCATCCAGCGCTCGAAGCCCGCATAGGCGGGCGCCTTGCGTCCTTTGAGGCTGACGAGGCAGATAGGCACGGAAACGGAATCCTTGGCCGCCATGGGTTTCAACTCGGTGAGGGGGTTGAACTGACCGAGCGCAGGAACGCCAACGGTGAGCGCCAACCCGTTCTCTCGCGTCAGATAGCGCTCGAACTGCGCGGCAGTAGTCGCGCTGACGAGAATATCGATCCCGCGCTCACGATAGAACTCCGCAACGGAATCGTTGAAGCGGTCGAAGTCTTCCGATATGGAGACGGGGTACGGCTTTATATCGTCCAAGCTGACAGTTTGATGCTGCGCCAAGGGGTGCCGATACGACATAATCACGCCCAGCATCACCTTGCCGAGATTCAGGCAATCCATATCGGGGTGACGGCATGCGCCAACCACGATAAGCGCATCCAGGTGTCCCGCCTGCAGCGCCCCGAAGCCGCGAAGCCCCGCCTCAAGCCGTATAGAGGTTTCGATGCCCGAGTTCTTGTAGACGAACGATGCAATGCTGGCGCATGCTTGCTCGTATCCATAGAGCGGAGACGCGCACAGCCCCAACCGCAACAACGGAGATTCGGCAGAGCGTCGTCTGTGCGCAAACGCCTCCAACTCGTCGAAGCTTCTCAGCACCGGCTCGGCTTTGACGTAGAAGGCCTTTCCGAACAGGGTGGGATGCACGCCGCGGCTTTCGCGCACGAACAGCTCGTTCTTCAGTTCTCGCTCCAGATCAGCGATAGCCTTCGAGACCGCTTGGACGGTTACGTACTGCTCCTTTGCGGCCGCTGACAAGCTGCCGCTCTGGAACACAGCGACGAAGTATCTTACTTGCTTGATATTCAAAAAGTCTACCTCGAACCTATCGCGCGCCGATCCTTTTTGAGATTCTACCGCGCTCCTAGGTCGTTGCATCCGAGACGCGCCCCGTTCAACTATCTTTTGAACAGCAGTTCCTGAGCACAAAACGCGCGAGAAGAGCGCCTCTGATCGCACGAAGGGCGCGCGTCGCTTACGGGCTTTGCGAAAGGGGCTCCATCGGCGCAAGCTGCGTCACAGCGCGTCGCAGGGACGGGTGGTTTTACGCGCTTTCCGCAAATCCCACCTCCTGCGGAAAAACCGAGTGGCGGAGGGGCGCACCCTCCGTCGCAGCGCCTATAAAGACGCGAGCCGCTCGAGCGGCTCGCCGCAGGAGCCCGGCAGACTCGCATCCGCATCGATCCGACGGCGAACGGAGGAACGCCGTGGCAGAGATCGCGCGCTATGCACGATTTCAGGTGGTCGTTTTCGGAGGCGGAAAGGAAAAGCCCAGGTCGCGAGAACGGCGGCGGCGGAGAATCGTGCATACCGTACGATCTCTGCCACGCGCGAGTCAACCGGAGGCGAGGCCCCCTCGAACGACCCGCCACCAGCTCGCCTTCAACCCGCCGGCGAGCCGTCGCCAGCAAGACCCCAAGCAACCCGCCGCCGACCCACCGCCGTCCCCAACGCGACCCCCCAAGCAACCCGCCACCAACGCAACACCCCTCCCCGCGAAGAAAGCATGTCGCTTGGGCGTGCCTTCGAGCGCCGCGCGACTGTTGGTGTAAGCTGCGTTAGGCAAGAACGGCGCCGTCATCGGGCTCCGGCTCTGCAGATCAAACCACCTCGCCCAAGGAGCACGCATGGCATCACCCGGGTTCCCCCTCCGCGCCGCCGCCGACGGCCCGCGCCGCATCGGCATGCCGCGCGCGCTGTTGCACTACCGCTACGGCACGCTGTGGACGACGTTCTTCGAGGCGCTGGGCTGCGACGTCGTGCTCAGCGACCCCACCGACCGCTCCACCGTGGCGCACGGGGACGCGCTGTCGAACGACGAGTGCTGCCTGGCCTCGAAGATCTACCTGGGACACGTGGCCTCGCTGGTGGATTCGGACGCGTGCGATGCCGTGTTCGTGCCCAGCATCGCCAACGTGGGACGACGGCGCGGGTTCTGCACGAAGTTCCAGGCGCTGCCCGACCTCGTGGCCAATACCTTCGCCGACCAGCGCATCGAAGTACTGTCGTGCCTGGTGAACGAGGTGGATGAACACAAAAGCATGAAAGACGCGCTCATCGAGCTGGCCACGCAGCGCTACACGGGCCCGCGCGAGGCGAAGCGCGCCTGGAAAGCGGCGGCGCGGCGCCCCGAGGACGCACCGCTTGCCATCCTGCTGGCAGCGCACCCCTACCTCGCGCACGATGCGTTCATGGGCGGCGCGCTGACGGACCTGCTGGAAAGCATGAACGCCGTGGTGCTGTTCGCCGACGAGGCCGACCGTGAGCGCTCGCTGCAGGCCAGCTTCGACTTCTCCGACACGCTGCCGTGGATCGTGAACCGCGAGATCATCGGCGCCATCACGCAGCTGCACCACCGCGTGGACGGCATCGTGCTGGTCAGCGCGTTCCCCTGCGGGCCCGACTCCATGACCGACGACGCCATCGTGCGCTGCATCCAGGGCAAGCCGGTGCTCAACCTCACCATCGACGCGCAGAGCGGCACCGCCGGGCTGGAAACGCGCGTGGAAAGCTTCGTGGACATCCTGCTCTACCAGCAGAAAGGGGGCTACGTCCGATGACCGAAACGTCCCCGCCTCCCACAGCCGATGCGCCGGAGACGAAACGCGACGCGGTGAACCCGCTGCACACCGACGGCGACCGCGAGGTGCGCGGCGCCCGCGTGGTGGTGGGCACGCGGCGCGGCCCGTTCAAGCTGCTGCCCTCGCTGCCGAAGAAGCCGCGCGCCAAGCGCGAACGCCACGCCCGCACGCGCGTGGCGTTCTTCCGCTACAGCTACTACGACATCGCGTTCAAATTCTTCGTCGAACACGTGCTGGACGCCGATTTCGTCGCACTGCCGAAGCCCACGAAGCGCACCATCGAGCTGGGCTCGCGCCACTCCAGCGACATGGTGTGCGCGCCGTTCAAGCACATCCTGGGCGACTACATCGAGGCGCTGGAGCTGGGCGCCGACGTGCTGGTGCAGTTCGCCGGGCCCTGCCGCCTGGGGTATTACGGCGAGCTGCAGCAATCCATCATGCGCGATCTGGGCTACGAGTTCGACATGCTGAACTTCGCCATGCTCACCGGCAAGCCCCTGACCGAGTACATCTCGGTATGCAAGAAGAAGGTGAACCCAGACCTGTCGGTGCCGCATGGCGTGCGTAACATGCTGGCCGTGTTTAAAATGATCGAGCACCTGGACGAAGTGAACGATTTCTACCTGGCGAACGCCGGGTTCGAAGCCGAGCCCGGGTCGTTCGAGCGCGCGCGGGAGGCGTACTTCGCCGACATGCGCGCGGCCACGAACGAGCGCGAGATCGCCGAAGCGCAGCGGAAGGGCCTCGATGCGTTGCGCGCGCTGCCGCAGCATCGCCCCGCCCGCCCCTTGCGCGTGGGCATCGTGGGCGAGTACTTCACCGCAGCCGACCCAGCCAGCAACCTTGATCTGGAGCGCAAGTTCCTGGACATGGGCGTGGAACTGCACCGAGCGCTGAACATGACGAACCGCAACCTGCGCTACAACGAGAAGAACCTGCGCGCCGGCATCTCGGAGTACGTGCAGTACGACATGGGCCCCACGTCCAGCATGACCATCGCGGCCGCGCGCAAGTACGCGCAGGAAGGGTTCGACGGCATCGTGCACCTCAAGTCGTCGGGCTGCACGCCCGAGGTCGACTGCATGCCCGTGCTGCAGCGCATCAGCCGCGACACCGGCGTGCCCGTGCTGTACCTCAGCTACGACTCGCAGACCAGCGACACCGGTTTGGACACGCGCCTCGAAGCGTTCTACGACATGATCGCCATGAAGAAGGAGAAGAAGAGAAAATGACGAAGGCATACCTAGGGATCGACATCGGTTCCATTTCCACCAAGGGCGTCGTCATCGACGAGAACCGTAACATCGTCGCGCGGTCGTATCTGTGGACCGAGGGCAATCCCACCGAGGCATCGAAGAACGTCGTGCGCGAGCTGGAGAGCCAGCTGGCCGAGGCCAACGACGACTTCCAGATCGTGGGCGCGGGCACCACAGGCAGCGCGCGGCGGCTCGTGGGAGCCATGCTGGGCGCCTCGGTTATCAAAAACGAGATCACGGCCCATGCGGTGGGCACCACCTACCTGCATCCCGACGTGCGAACCATTTTGGAAATAGGCGGGCAGGACTCCAAGATCATCTGCGTGGAGGGCGGCATCGCCGTGGACTACGCCATGAACACGCTGTGCGCCGCCGGAACGGGAGCATTCTTGTCCAGCCAGGCACACCGGCTGGGCGTGGAGGTGGAGGAGTTCGGCGAGATAGCTCTCGCGTCGAAGAAGCCGGCGAACATCGCCGCACGCTGCACCGTGTTCGCCGAGAGCGACCTTGTCCACAAGATCCAGGTGGGTTACGCGCGCGAGGACATCGTCGCGGGGCTGTGCCGTGCCGTGGCGACGAACTACCTGAACAACGTCGGCAAGGGCAAGAAGATCGTCGCGCCCGTGGTGTTCCAAGGTGGCGTGAGCAAGAACCGCGGCGTGGTGAAGGCGTTCGAGGACGCGCTGGGAATGGAAGTGCTGGTCGACCCCGACGGGCACCTGATGGGCGCGTTCGGGGCCGCGCTGCTGGCCGCCGAGGCCGTGCCGCCCATGCAAACGGCAGGTGTTGAAGCCAGCGACGGTGCGGCAGGGGGAGGGAACGCGCACGGCGGCGCGGTGCGCGAGCAGGACGCGTTCGACTTCGACGCCATGGAACGCTTCGCCTTCACCACGCGCGAAGTGGAATGCAACAAATGCGCCAACCACTGCGAGATCATCTGCGTCTACCGCGACGGGAAGATCATCGACTCCTGGGGCAACCGCTGTGACAAAGGCGCCGTGAAGGCCGGGTAAGCGCCGCAACGCCATGCGGACGCGCTGCGGCGAGCTTGCGCCATCTCCACCAACTCGTCCCAAATCGCATCAGGACCATGATGGGCAAATATCTGTAGCATAACTATAGCTAGATTTATAGCTATAGTTATGCTATTTTTGATTCAGCCGATCGAAAGGAGACGCTATGTCCATCACAAATACCGTGAGCGTATCGGAAGCTCGAGCGAACTTCACCAAAATTGGCCGCCAAGTAAGCGAAACGCGCAAGTCGGTCACCGTTTTCAAGGGTTCAACGCCCTATTTGGTCATAAGCCCCGCCCCTCTTGCCAAGGAGCCCAACGAGGAAACCCTCGAAGCGTTCCGAGAGTTGGAGGAGATAAGAAAAGATCCCTCGCACAGGACGCACGAAGACGCAGATGAGCTCTTCGCTGCCTTAGGGATATAAATGTATCGCTCCATCAACTCCCCGGCATTCGAGCGCGATGTCAAAAAATGCATGAAGAAGCACTGGGACATGGGGTCTTTCAAGGCGGCTATATCCGCCATTCTTCATTCCGACGAGGAACCCATACCTTTGAAATACAACGACCACGCTTTAAGCGGCAACCTCCAAGGAAAACGAGAGCTTCACGTCAAAGGACGAACCAGTGACTGGTTGATCATGTACGAGATAGTCGATGGCGTGGTCGGCTTCGCGCGAACCGGCGGTCACGACGACCTCTTCTGAGCCGTCGCCCTAGCCCTGCCCGAACTGGAAGCCGGGGTACAGCGTCATGCCGCCGTCGACGAACAGGGTGGTGCCGGTCACGTAGCTGGCCTGGTCGGACGCGAGCCAGGCCGCGGCGGCGGCCACGTCTTCGGGGGCGCCCACGTACCCCATCGGGATGAGCCGTTCGGTTGCGGCGCGCGCTTCGGGATCGGCGAACTTCTCCGCGTTGATGGGCGTGTTCATGGCTCCGGGCGCGATGGCGTTCACGCGGATGCCGCGGTCGGCGTACTCGAGCGCCAGCGTCTTCGTCAGCATGCCGACTCCTGCCTTGCTGGCCGCATAGTCGGCGAAATGCGGCCACGGAATGATCTCGTGCACCGACGACAGGTTGATGATGACGCCGGGCATCTTGCGATCCAGAAAGTGATCGATGGCGCGGCGGCAGCCCGCGAACACGCCGGTCAGGTTCACGTCGATGACGCGCTGCCATTCCTCGATGGACTTCCGATCGGACGGCGAAGCCACCTCGATGCCCGCGTTGTTCACCCAGATGTCCACGCCGCCGAACGAGAACATCGCAGCGTCGAACAGGGCGTCCACGCACTCGTTCTTGCTCACGTCGGCCTGCACCGCGGCCGCCGCTCCGCCCGCTTCCTCGATGGCTCGCACCGTTTCGCGCGCGCCCTCTTCGTCGGAGCGGTAGTTCGCCACCACGTTCATGCCCTCGGCGCCGAAGCGCCGCGCCATGGCGGCGCCCAGCCCCTTCGAGCTGCCCGTCACCACCACCGTCTTGCCCTTGAGATCGTCGTACATGGGAGCCTTCTTTCCGCGCAGGGTCGTCGTATCATCCCGCGACCATAACGCACCCGGTCGCGTCCCAAGCCGCCCGAGCCCCCGCCGTCGCCCGCCCGTGGCGGACGCGTTACGCTTGCTTTGACGATGCCGGTTCAAACTACGTCGCCCTCCCTAAATCGCATGGAACTTGCGATGCGGGGCGGGGGTTCCTTCGGGATACTGGACGGCGTACCCGAAGGAAAGGAACCGGCATGCTCGTTGAATTCAAGGGGATGTTCCCCGACGTGGAGAAAGCCGCGTTCATCGCGCCGAATGCGGCGATCTGCGGCGACGTGGCGATGGACGAGGGCAGCTCGGTGTGGTTCAGCGCCGTCATCCGCGGCGAAGTGGCGCCCATCCGCATTGGCAAGAACAGCAACGTGCAGGACAACGCCATGCTGCACAGCGACTACGACTGCCCCGTCACGCTGGGCGATCGCGTGTCGGTGGGCCACAATGCCATCGTGCACGGCGCCACCATCGAGGACGATGTGACCGTGGGCATGCACGCCACCGTGATGAACGGCGCCGTGATCGGTGCGGGATCGATGGTCGCGGCCGGCGCGCTGGTGAAGGAGCGCTCCGTGATCCCGCCGTGCTCGCTGGTCGTGGGCGTGCCCGGCAAGGTGATCCGCACGCTCGACGCCCAGACGGTGGCCCGCAACATCGAGCACTCCCAAGAAGCCTACATAGCCGACGCCCAAGAATACGCCCGCGCCCGCATGGTGGGGTAGGAAACATCGGGGATGGCGATGGGATTCTATGCCTTGCCGGACGCAACGAATCCCAGTATGCCTACTCCCACTTGAAGAAACGCACGGCGATCACGGTGCATACCGCGGCCCACACCGCCATGATCGCCACCGGCACGACGGCCTGGTCGACGGGCAGTCCGAGCGACGTGGCTTTCAGCAGCTTCACGCCCTGGGTGAGCGGCAGCAGGTCGGCCCCGCGCTGCACGGCCGTGGGCATCATCTCGTAGGGCAGCGTCGTCCCCGACAGCAGCATGGGGAAGTACAGGAGGCTTGCCAGCACGCCCGCGACTTTCTCGTTCGGCGCGAGGCCGCCCACCATCATGCCGAGCGCCAGCATAGCCGCCAGCACCAACACGTACGACCCGACGAACGCCGGCCACGACCCGGTGAACGCGTAGCCGAAGAACAGCGCCGCCACCCCGAACACGAGCACGGCCGAGATCAGCGCGTACACGGTGTAGATGGCCACCTGCACCGCCAGAATGGTGTGCACGCTGACGGGCGTCACGAAGTAGCGCTTGAGAATCTTGCGGTGCCGGTAGTTCGACACCACGAGCGGCAGGCCCATCGCGCCGCCGGCGCAGATGCCGATGGCAGACACCGCGCCCACCGATTGCGCCACGAACGTGTAGCTCGCGCCCTCGTAGGCAGGCTGATCGCCGAACATCATGCCGACGACCAACATCACCACCACAGGCATGATCACGGCGAAGATGGGCATGTTCATGTCGCGCAGCGACAGGCGGAACTCGACTCGGAACAGGGTGCTAAAGGCTTTCATGGGCGCCTCCCTCGGAGAAATGGGCGGTTGCGGCAGGCTCGGCAGCTTCCACGGACTCAGCGTGTTCGGCAGGTTCCGCGTACGCAAGGTACGCGTCCTCGAAGCTGGCGAACGGACCGGACGCCACAGCTTCGGCAACGGTGCCTTCGAAGACGATGCGCCCCTTGCGCAGAATGATGACGCGATCGCACAGCGCTTCCACCTCATCCATGAAGTGGCTGGTCAACACGATGGTCATACCCTGCTGGCGCATCTCGTCCAACAGATTCCACACGTCGCGGCGGGCTTTCACGTCCAGCCCCGTGGTCAGCTCGTCGAGAAACACCACCTCAGGACGCGGGATGAGCGCCAGCACCACGAACAGGCGCTGGCGCTGGCCGCCCGACAGCGACTCGACGGCTTGCTTGCGCACCTCGGTCAGGCTGAATCGCGCGAGCAGCTTCGCCGGGTCGTCGGCTTCGCGATACAGCGCGCGCGTTGCGCGGCACAGCTCGTCCACCGTAATCTTGTCCTGGTAGCGCGCTTCTTGGAACTGCACGCCCACCCGCTGGAACAGCTCCTTGCGCCGGGTTCGCGGATCCAAGCCCAAGATCGTGACGCTCCCCGCGTCGGGGCGACTCACGCCCAGCAGGCATTCCAGCGTCGTGGTCTTCCCCGCTCCGTTCGCACCCAGCAGCCCGAACGTCTCGCCGATGGCCACGTCGAAGCCGATCCCGTCCACCGCAGGCACGCCTCCGTACGTTTTCACCAGATCACGTACGTGTACAACGTCGTTCATACGTCCTCCTATCTTTCGGTCGCCGAAGATACTAGAAGACGCGCCAACTCTGGTGGCAAAGTGGAGGGTTTGTTCAGGCGAGTTTTTTCATGCGCTCGAGCAGCTCGATCATCTCGAAGGCGTTGCGCTCCGCCGCATCGAGCGACGTCAGCAAACGATCGCATACCGACAGGATGTCATCGTCGGGATCGGGATGGTCCAGCACGTGTCCGATGTCGGCGGTCGCATCGCGGTCAAGCGCGTCGAGCAGCCGCAGGATGGCGGCCAGCGAATAGTTCGCGGCACGCAGCGCGCGGATGATGGCCAGGCGGTCGAGGTCGGCGGCGCTGTACACGCGATAGCCGTTCTGCTTGCGCTTGACCTGCAACAGGCCGTTCATCTCCCAATTGCGCAGCGCATCGATGGTGGTGTCCAGCTGGTCAGCCGCCTCCTTGCGCGTCAGCATAAGCCGTTCGGCGCGTGCGGAACCGTCAGAGCGCGAGAGCAGATCGCGCACGTGGCGCAGGGCATCCTCGGCGGCACAACGCTCGCGCCGCAGGTGGTCGATACGCTGCCGAGCCAGCGAGATCGCCTCGTCGTAGCGCTGGCTCGCCATCGTTTCGACGATGGCGAGCACCTCCCGGCGCAGACCGTTCTGCACCAGCTCGACGTTGAGCGCAGCGCGCACGAGCCGCACCTGCAGCAGATGCAGGTCCGTGAACACGCGATAGCCGTTCGCAAGGCGCTCGGGCGCGGTGATGAACCCGATGCGCTCGTAGAGGCGCACCGTGTTCGGGTGGATGCCGACGGCGCTCGCGATGCGCGAGGTGGTGTAAGTGCGAGGCTGGTCCATGCGCCGAGTATAGCCGACGAGCGCCGCTCGCGGACGCTCGAAATCGGGGATTCCGGCTCGCGCACCTCGCACGGTATACTGAACGAACCGCGTTTTCGCGCTCGTTTCGAGGAGGCACCCATGACGCACCTGCCCGCTCCCCATCGGATAACCCGCCGATCGTTCTGCACGCTGTCCGCCGTTGCGCTGGCCTCGCTCGCGCTTCCCGCCCGCCGCGCGTTCGGCGATGAAGCGGCAACCGCCGCCACTGCGACGCAGCCCGGCGCCATCGTCATCGTGCACACGAACGACGTGCACTGCGCCGTGGACGACAACCTGGGATACGCGAAGCTCGTCAACTACGCAAAAACCATGCGCTCGACCTACGGCGCGGACAACGTGACGCTTGTGGACGCGGGCGATGCCGTGCAGGGCAAGGCCATGGGCACGCTGACCGACGGCGAGTACCTCGTCGACATCATGAACGAGTGCGGCTACGACTTCGCCATCCCCGGCAACCACGAGTTCGACTACGGGATGGCCCAGTTCAACACGCTAGTCGCCCGCGCGAACGCGAAGTACCTGTCCTGCAACTTCACCGACCTGCGCACGGGCAACCTCATGTTCGACGCGTACGCCATGCGCGAATACGGCACGGGCGCCGACACTAAAAAGGTCGCGTTCCTGGGCATCTGCACGCCCGAGTCGCTGACGAAGTCCTCCCCCGCCCACTTCCAGGAAGGCGGAACCTACCGTTACGGCTTTTGCGAGGACGACTCCGGCGCGAAGCTGTACGACGCCGTGCAGCGCGCCGTCGACCAAGCGCGCGCCGACGGTGCCGACTACGTGGTGGCGCTGGCGCACCTGGGCCAAGGCGGCGTGACCCCGCGCTGGACCAGCGCGGCCGTGGCGGCGAACACGAGCGGCATCGACGTGATCATCGACGGCCATTCGCACGAGCTGTACGTTCAGACCCCGCTCAACAAGAACGGCCAACCGGTGCTGGTCACGCAGACGGGCACCCAGCTGGTGGGCATCGGCCAGGTGGTCATCAACCCCGCGACCGGAACCATCGCCGCCTACGCGTCGGACGGCACCGAAACCGTCACCGCATCCACGACGAACGGCACCGCCAGCATCATCAAGGCTTGGGACGGCGTCGATGCCGACACGGCCGCCTGCATCGCAGGGTTGCAAGCGGATCTCGCGAAGATCACCGGGCGCGTCATCGGGCGCTCGGACGTGCGCTTGGTCGCCCTCGAGGACGACGACTACACCTGGGCCGTTCGCGCGCACGAGACGAACCTCGGCGACTTCGTGGCCGATGCGTACCTCGCGCTGGCATGGCATGGCGGCATCATGGCCGATATCGGACTCGTGAACGGCGGCGGCATCCGCGCGAACATCGAGCCGGGCGACGTGACGTACGGCAACCTCATCGACGTGCAACCGTTCAACAACCAGCTGGCCTACGTGGACACCCTCGGCCAGAACATCCTCGACGCCCTCGAAGTGGGCGCGTCGAAGCTGCCCGAGCCCAGCGGAGGATTGCAGCATGCGGCGGGCCTCACGTACACCGTGCGCACGGACATTCCGTCGTCGGTGCAGATGCCGGGCGGCAAATTCGGCGGCGTGGCGGGCGAGTACCGCGTCCGCAACGTGCTGGTGAACGGCGAGCCCCTCGACGTGAACCGGCGCTACAAGCTGGTGTCGCACACGTTCCTGCTGGTGGACGGTGGCGACGGCCTCACCATGTTCATGAACGACGAAGCCGTGCTGCTGGATTTGGACAACAAGGCGCTCATCGAGTACATCCAGTACGATTTGAAGGGAACGATCGGCGGC
>OLSE01001609.1_pt1 | contig 16849 bp, 21 predicted proteins | sample 1673191 | NCBI WGS metagenome assembly OLSE01 (sample SAMEA3136764, study PRJEB25190) | human gut metagenome | biome: human gut; feature: human-associated habitat; material: faeces | place: Austria | collected 2013
CGTGCCGCGCCGGGTGCCCATCGTTTGGAACGCCCCGATGCCTTACTTGCTGCCTGGGCTGCATACTGTCCCGCCGTCGTCTTCTCCTGCGTTGCTGCTTCTGCTGCTGCCTGGGCTGTTTGCGCCTGGGCTGCCGCTTCTTTCGCCTGGGCGGACGCTAAAGGAACTTGATTAGCCGCGCTTTCTGCTGCCGCCTGGCTTTCCGCTGCCTTTGCTGTCGCTTCCTGGGCTGCTGCTTCCGCTGCTTCCTGGGCTGCCTTCGCTTCCGCTGCCGTAGCCTGGGATTCCTTCGCGGCTGCCTGGGCTACTTCCTTTGCTGCTAATGCCTGGCTATTCGCTCCTTCTATGGAAGCCGTCGCCCGCTGTATATTGCTGCTTGTCTTATCAAAGTAGTTTTCTAAGAAGTTCCCTAATTCCACTTCTTCATTTTCTTTCGTTATGCAGTTCCACTTGACACGAATACAACGGGCTATAACCTCTATTTTTATTCCCTTGTGCTTACAGGTTATGGTATCGCCTACTTCTACGGTTTCCAACTGCTTATAGTCCTTATATTCTACAGTATTCGCAAGTTCCACCATGTTAACGGTATAATTTACCGTAGGGTCGTCTATCCCTTTTGCGTATTCATCTTCACAAGCTTTTACCAGCGCCGCCCTTAACGCTGTCAAATTCGCGTAACCTGTTTCGCCTTCGCTGCAATCCTCTTGTAACTTAATGTTCTCAAACTCAATTACAGCGGCTTTGATTTCCGCATAGTTTCCTATTTTCGGGCTGTCTACCCAGGGCGTGCTACCTTCCAGCGTATAACCGTTATACGCCACCGGGATAATTCGCGTTACTACGTCTTCGTCGCTAACGCTTTCTTCGATTGCTTCCAGGTTATGCCCGAACTCCGCGCGGACACCCTTGTTACTTCCAATCTGCCGCATAATATATACGTCGTAGTTATCGTACAGCCTTTCCCCGCCCCAGCGGTTAATAAAGCTGTTTTCGTCGTCCCCGGCGATAGCTTCTACAATATTCTTTCGTACATAATAAGCCGTATTCTCTGTCGTTATATCACTGTGCGGCGTAAACTTTGTCCCGCTAAACATGATGTCAAGCGTCTGTTGTCCGTTTTTATTCGTCGGGCGCACATCAATTAAGTAATTTCCTAAGTTGTCGTAAAATATATGCCTTGCGTATATCGTTACTTCGTCGTCGCTCTTTTCTCTTTTGTATATTCTGAATAACTGTTTATCAGAATAAGGCGTAGGCGCTGCTATTACATTGTCATTAACCAGGTATTCCCAGCGCCCCAGGTCGTCGTATGCGTGGGTTAGTTCTATTTGACTGATTCCGTCTAACCCCCATTCAAAGTCACAGCTTAAGGGCGTAAGCGTTATATCTCCGTTCTTTTTGTAATTTGTATTCGTGCTTACATATACTTCTATCATAATTCCCGCCAGTTAGGGACTAACACCACTTTGAAGCCCTCTGTATATTTAAAGCTGTTATCCCCTTCTTCCAAGTAAAGCCCTTCGTACTCCCCGGTAAGTGAAGCATTGCTTATTTCATTCGCCGCGTTATAACATATCCCTAACTTCGTGTCTATGTTTAACTGCCCGTCTACTTCTGCCGTTACCTGGTTTCCGTTTACTTCTAGGGTTATTGTCCCGCTGCCGTATATCTTATATACTGGCTGTGCCTTCATGTAGGGATTGTATAGATAATCGCCTATTTCCTTTTCGTCCTGTCCGTCTATCCGATACATATAAGCGTCACAAGTAAAAGAGATTTCAAAGCTTCCTACACGTCTTGCCTTCCTCTCTGTATCGCTCATTACCGCCTGTTTTACCTTATAGTAGTACTCCGGGTCGTCACTTAGTATCAGCCTTTCATCTTTCCCGCTATGTAGCCACTTTTTAACCTTCCTTAAGTCCTGCGCCCATACGTCCGGGTTCTTCGATACAAAATTAAAGCTAATCTTTATTTCTATATCTTTGTAAGTTCCTTTGTCCCTATGTAATTCCCCGTCGCGCCCCTCTACCTTAATTGTATCGTGTTCGCGTTCGGGAATAGGGATTGTAGGGCGGCTTACAACGCTTAACCCTACGTCCTTACAAGATTCTCCATTATAGAAAATGTGAAATGTAGCCCGCATTATGCCGCCCCCTTCGTCTTATCCTTGTCGTTTTGGTCTTTTGTGATTCCCTTTACAACTTCCTTCTTAACTTCCTTTGCAATTACTTTCTTGTCTAAGGTCGTTGTATTCGTTGTATATACAATCACTGTAATATCTTTATCCTTCGTTACTTTCTTTGTGTCTACGTTCGCGTCTATCGCTGTTACCTTCGCCGTCTTCTTAACTGCTGCTACCGGGTTAACTTCCGTTGATACTTTAGCAGTCATTCCCTGTAATTCTTCGCTTAAATCCTTCTGTAGCGTCGGCATTTCTGCCGTAATACCTACGCCTATACCTTGTGGTATCATCTTACCGACTAAATCCCTAAACAGCCTTGAAGGCGACTTAATACCTAAAGCGTCCTTCGCTCCCTGTAGTAAGCTGCTTGCCAAGCTGCTAACTTTGTTTTTCAGCCAGTCCCAGCCGCTACTTATACCGTTCCAAATTCCCGAAACGATATTACTACCGATTTCCGCCATTTTGCTAGGCAGACTGCTTACACCTTTCACGACTGCATTAAACAATCCCTTCGCTGCTGCCGCACCTTTCGCGGCTAACTGCGTTCCCCAGCTTACAACCTGTTGAATAGCCCCGGATATAGCGCCCCATACCTTACTAGGCATTTGCGATAATGTGCTAAAAACCTGGCTTATAAGGCTTGTCGCTGCCGATACCGCCCGGCTTCGCATTTGTTCGCCCCAGGTCGCTACTTTCTGTACCGCGCTTACTATCGCGTTCCAAATTTTGCCCGGTAACTGCTGCATAAACGTGATGATAGTACTAACAAATTCCGGGATTTTCGTAGTAGCCCAGGTATATAAATCTATTCCAAATTTCAGAATATGCCCCAGGCAAAAGCCGATAACGTAAGCTATTTTGTTCGGCAGTTCCGAAAAGAACGTAACGACGTTCGTTACAAGCTGGGTTATCCCCTGTTCCGCCGCCGTTCTAAGCCCTAACGCCCATTCCCGGATAGCGTCAACCGTACTTATAATCGCGTTCCAAATTTTGCTAGGAAGCTGCTGCAAAAATGTTACTACGCCGTCGAAGGCGGCTTTTATCTGTGCTACGATATTCGCTAAAAATTCTATGACTTGTGCGAAGGCGTTCGGTAAAGTCTGCGTAAAAAATGTAACGATTGCATTTACTACGGTTTCTATCGCGCTTTTGATTTTCTCCCATACATTTGCGATAGCCGCCCTTGCGTCCTCATTTGTGGCTATAAATCCGACGATAGCAGCGACAAGCATAGCAACAAGCGTTACAACTAAAATAATCGGATTTGCTGCCATTGTGGCGTTCATTAACGCCTGGACTACCTGGGCTGCTGCCGTCGCAATCTTAAAACCTTGCATAGCCGTAGTTACTGCATTTATCAACGTTGCCACCTTAAACGCCACAAAGCCCGCGCCGATTCCGGCTAATATGCTTACTATGGTTTCCCCGTTGTCTGCAATCCACCCCAGCCCTTCAAGAAGCGTAGGCAACACAGCCGCGACTATTTCGCTTGCCTTTTCTACCAAATTTCCGAAGCCTGTAGCGATTTTTTCCAGCGCGCCGCTTAAGCTTCCGTCCGTTAAATCGTTCTGTAATTCTCCGATAACATCCGTAATATTTTCTACTGCGTTCGTAAGCGGGGTTTTGAACTTCTCATAAGCCGCGATACCTAAGCCTTCTAACCCGCTTTTCAGTATCGTTATTTTACCCTGTAAATTGTTATTCATTGTAGCCGCCATATCTGCCGCCGCGCCGTCACAGTCTGAAATATAGCCGCTTAATTCGTCGAATCGCTCCCCGCTATTTGCCAGTAAAGCATTTACGCTCTTAAGGTCTGTTTTGTTGAATATTTCGTTAAGTACTTCTGTTTGTTCTCCCTGGGTCATTGTTCCCAGGATTTCGTTAAGGTCGTTAAAGGTATCATTTAACGGGCGCATGTTTCCCTCTGCGTCGAATACCTCTAACCCTAATTCTTGCATTTTTGCTTTTGCTTTATCTGTAGGGGCTGTAAGGCTTAATATCACGTTTCGTAACGCCGTTCCACCTTCCGCGCCCTTTACTCCGTTATCCGCAAAAATACCTAATACGGTATTCATTTCAGTAACGCCGCCCGCCAGGTTCTTAGCCGTTCCGCCTACCGTTAAAATAGCTTCCCCAAGCTGCTGTACGCTTGTATTACTCTTTTGTGAAGTCTTCGCCATTTTATCAACGAAGCTTTCTGTAGTTCCGGCTGTATCGCCTAAAGCGCTCATGCTGTCCGTTACCATATCGGAAGCCGTCGCTAAATCCATTCCCCCGGCCGCTGCCAGGTTAAGAACTGTAGGAAGTGTTTCTATAGCCTTGTCCGCGTCATACCCGGCAAGCGCCATATAGTTAAGCGCTTCCGCTGCCTGTGTAGCTGAAAACTGCGTAGTTGCGCCCGCGTCTTTTGCTGCCTTCTGTAATTTTTCAAATTCATCACTTCCGGCTGCTATTTCTTCTGTTGTGATTCCCATAGTAGCGGCTACCTGGCTCATACCGCTTTCAAAGTTTGAACCTACGCCGATTGCTGCCGTTGCTAGTGATTTTAAGCCATTCGCCAGGGCTTTAACGCCGTTGATGATAGCCGTTGATATTAAATTAGCTTTTATAATATCGCCCAGGCTTACCGTTTTCTTCCCGGTTTCGTCCATATTGCTTCCGGCTGCTGTTATTTCCTGTCCGAAAACCGTCCACTTTTTGCCCGCGCTGTTTAATTCTTCTTCGGTTTGTTTTAATTCTGTTTGTTGGTCTGCTAAGGCTGCTGCCGATTCATTTACCTTAATCGTATTTTTCGCTATCGCGTCTTCCTGCTTCTTAACTGCATTTTCAGCCTTTGCATGTGCTTCTTTTGTTTCGTCTAGCTGTGCTTTTAATTTTTTGCTTTCTTCGCTGTCTTTACCTGTCGTCTTAACGCTTTCGTCGTATGCTTTGGTAAGTTCCGCTACCTTCTCTTTTAGACTCTGTTCTGTCGCCTGTAATTCAGTAAGCTTCTGCTTCTGTGCTGTCAAGTTCGTCTGCTGAAGCTTAATAGCGTCCGTCTGTAGCTTAATCTTTGTCGTTAGCTCCGTCTGCTTCGCCTTAAGTAAATCGGTCTGACTGCCTAACGCCTTCGCCTGTGCCGCTTCTACTTTGTATTCGCTGGTTACAAGCTTCATCTGCGTAAGCATTGACTTCATTTGACTGGTAAACTCGCTTGTATTAGCCCCAACCCGTAGACTAGCACCAGCCATTTATTAACTTACTCCTTCGCTTGTGTTTCTCTGTCATACTCGACTTGAAATACAACGTAGCTTAAAAGGTCGCTTAAATCTGATTCTAAGCAGTCTTTATAACTGTTTCGCATATTCTTAATACATATCTGTAAAATGTTATCCAGGGCGTTTCTATACGATTCCCATACTTCTTCCTGGGTGTGTTCCTCAATATAGCCGTTCTCCCTGTCGTATTCGTCAAAAGCGCTACCCTGGTCTTCCACCTGGGGACTTCCGCTTAACATTTCACTTATCTCCCGTATTTTTTCATTTACGGAAGCGTCCACTATTTCAGTGATTGCCTGGAATGTATTAACAATTTCTGCTACGTCCAGTTGTTCTATTTCTTCTTCCTCTATCCTGTCATTAAAAACTACCCGTATCACAGCAGAATAAAGGTATAATAAGTCGTTTTCGTCTTCTGTCCTGCTTATCAACTCCATAAGCTGTATATATCTTCTGTAAGCGTATGTAGTGATACTGTAAAAACGCTTAAGCCGTCCGCCGCACTTGATACATGTATCAATTAAGCGTGTGAACTCAAATTTTTTTTTGCGTCTTCTGCCTGTTCTCCCAGGCGCTTAATGATGTTCGCATTGATAAGCGCAAAGTTAAAGATAATCTGCGAAACGTCCGCTAATTCTTCATTCACTTCATCAAAAGTAAACTGATTATCGTAGATTTCTACAATAGCGCTTACCATACGGTCTAATTCTTCGTCTGTATACGTTTGTTTCTCCGGCTTTACCAGGTCGTTATACACTTCCCTAAATGCCCGGTATTTCTTCCTTCCGATTTTGCCGCTTTCGTACTCTTTCCCGGCTATAGTAATTACATTCGTTTTTAAAGTCTTCGCTACTGCTTCTGCCTGTAAATTTGTCTTATTCATAATTTCCGCATTGATAAGGGAAAAATTAAGAATAATGCTGCTGATTTCGTCTAACCCGTCGTTTGCTTCATCAAAAGTAAACTGATTTCCGAATACCAATACAATAGCTTCTACCATTCTGTCTAAATCTTCGTCGCTAAATGTCTGTGCTTCCTTTTCTTTTCCTAAAAGACTTTCATACACAACGGCGAACTTTTTATATTTTTCTCTTGTGATTTTCCCGCTTTCGTACTCTTTTCCATTTAAGCTGATTTTCATATTATCGCCCTTTCTTACAGGGTGTCATATTCTGACACCCTGGTTATTATATTACTGTCCTGTTGTTTCTCCTTCTGCTGCCGGGACGGGTGTATACTCCTGTACTTTGCTGAACCATTCCGCGATAGCTTCCGCCGCCGTCGTATGCTCTGCAAGTAAGTTGCTTTCGTCCACGATAAGCGCGTAAAGCTTCTTTCTCTCCCCGTCTATTACGTCTTCCTTCTTTCTTGCGTAGAAGGTAAACGTAATTTTAATTGTCTGCGCTGTCTTTTTGTCCTTAACGGTTTCGTATGTAACGTCCGGGTGTTCTGCTTTCCCGCAATAATACCAGCAAAATTCATACTTGCCGTTGCCCTGTTTTGCGCGGAAGCCTAACGCTACTTCCTTCGCCTTGTCGCCTTCTGCTTTTACCAAGAAGCCGTACTTATAAAGCGTATCAAACAGCAGCGCGTAATCTCCCGGTGCTAACCTGTTAACTTCAATTTCGATTTCTGTTTTTTCATACGTTTCTACGGTATCTTCTACTTCGTCGTCGCTGTAGGTATATTCGATAGTAAACGTATCTTTTACCGTTGCCGCAATCGCTTTAGCAAGTCTTACCGGGACTTCCGCCGCGTATACGTCTTCGTCATTGGTCGTAACTTCCGCTACGCAAATATCCTTTAAGCCTACTAAACGGCTTCTTGTAATGGTTTCTTTATTTTCCTTTACTGCTGCCATTCTCTAATTATCTCCTTCCACATTCATAGCTAAGTAAAAACGTGCTGCCTTATGATAAATCCCGGTTTCCGCTTCGTATTGGTCGTTACCCGCAAAATAGGTAAAACCAGCCTTTTTAAGCAGCTTCTTAACCTTCTTTTTCAGCTTAAAGCAGTCTTCTTTACTCCATATATCAACCTGTATATAGTATTCTTCGCTTTCGTTCGTATCTTCGCTAAAATCTATATCTTCATCACTCATAAAATAAAAAGTTATGTGTGTTTCGTTTATGTCCTGGTTATACCAGCCTTCTTCCGTATGTACTCCTGTTATCCCGATTACGTCCGCAATGAACGCCGTTAAGTCCAGGTCTTCGTTATTAGGGTAGCCAGCTACAACCTTTTCAAGCTGTTCTAACTCTGTTTCGTTCAAAATCGCCATACCTAACCCCCTAACTTTTCCTTTAATGTCTTTTCGTATTCTTCTTCTGCGATTTCTTTCAGTGCTTTATACGTCGGTCGTGCCGCTTCCAGCATAAAACGCTTAGGTTTGTGCATGGTCGTACCCCATTCATGGAACTTCATATAGAAGAAGGGGGAAACGTCGCCCCTGTCCCAGCCTATCAATTCGCCATAGTTCCCGCTTTGCGTCGAAGCCTTTTTAGGTACGTTATCCGCCGCGTGCTGTCCTGTCCTGCTGCCTTTTCTGCCGGATTTCATAGGGTTACTACTGTACGCTTTCTTCCGTATCTGCCCTTCTGCTTCCTGTAAACCGATTTCCCCGGCTCTTTTCACAATTTTTTTATTAAGTGCCTTTAGTTCTGAATCTGTAGAAAGCTTTTCTATTTCTTTCTGTATCTCATTCAGCCCCAAAAACTCCATTGTGATATTAAAACTCATATTACTTCCTGTGCCTTTATCACTACTTTTCTTCGGTTATATTTGCCGTAGTCTACCGCAATAACATTAAAAACCCGTTCGCCCCACATAACCCGGTATTCCTTCGTATTAAGGGCTTCCAGCTTGCCGCAAAAACGTGTTTCAAAATTCACTACGTTTTCTAATTTTGCTTCCAGGGCGCTATATAATTCTTTTCCGTATAGGCTTTTCACTTCACACCAGCACTTAAAATAATCTTCCCAGGTTTCTAACGGCCTGCCTTTTTCTACGGTCTTCTTCCGCCTTTGAATCATTAAATACATAATCAATCACGCCCCCACATTCGCCAACTTGTCTAATATGGTCTTTGTGATGTTGTCTGTCTTCGTGCTACTGCTAATCGTAGTCGCCCGTACTTCGTACATGTCGCTTACAATCTTCTTTTGAAGAAGGGCGGCGATTCTCCGCCCTTTTTCGTATTCTTCGTTACTTTCATAATTTGCCGGGTCTTTATAAGCCGTCCCTACACAACTGTCCATATAGGCTTCTGCCGTCAAAATCAGCGCTTCTATTTCTTTGTCGTCTTCGTCGTAATTTACCCGTAAATAGCTTTTCGCTTCTTTAAGCGTTAGTATATCCGCCATTCTTCCACCCCTTCCGGGAACGCATTAGGCAGCCGGGGTAAATTCTACCTTAAAGTCTGCCCTTGCGTCTAATTTCTCACAGTCAAAGCGTTCCTGTACCTTAAGCGCCAGTTCGTCGGATTCAAAGAATACGGATTTATCCGTAGAAACGGTATAACCCTTTCTTTCAAAGAACTTAACCAGGGCGTACAGGTTGACTACATAGAAGACTACCGCGCCTTCTGTGGCGGCCGTTACCGCTTCGTCGCTCAATGTAATAAGCTGCTTATTCTGGAAGTAGTCTTTACCGTTTACGGTCTTGACTAATTCCAGGTTACGCCCGTTCTTATCTTCCTGAGACTGCAAGTACACATAGCCGGAAAGATTTGTAATTACAATCGTGCGCGCTCGAAGCGTCGGCAGCACGCCGTCAATAACTTTTTTCACACCGCGCCAGTCGGTAACGCCTGTAGACTTGTCCGTAGCGTTCGCTTCCACAATGGTTAAGATTTCGTCGTTTTCGCTGTTTACACCAGCTTCGGCAAAATCCGGCTTAATAACGTCCTGGACGATATTAACGGCTTCGTCTTCCTGCAAATCGTTCGCAATCGGAACTAATGCGCCGTAGTTTTCGATATTGTAGGTAATATCTTCTGTATTGGCTGCTTCCCCGGTTAATTTTGTACCGGATTTGTACTTAGTAAGCTTCTTGCCGCCGATACGCGCAAACGGCATTTTACCATGATTAGAAGTAGCCCTTACAATGTGGCAATGCTCTTTAAGGCTGGGGAAGCCCTCGCGCAAAATCTGAATATCATTAACGAACTGCTCCGGCAGAATAGCGGCGTTGTTGTCAATGTTTACTGCTGCCCTTTCTTCTTCGGTAAGTGAGCCAGCGCCCTTAAGCGCATACTTTACAGCCGCCCTTAACTCGTTTGTAGCTGCTACAGTGCGTTTTTCTCCCTTTCTCTGCTGCTGCCCTCTTAATTCCGCCGCTTCGTCCGCGTCTTCGGCTTCTCTTACCGCTAAAAGCTTCTGTAATTTTTTCTTTTCCTCTAATGCGGCTTCTGCCTTGTCTGCGTCGCGGCTTTCCAGGTATCCGTTAATTTCCTCTGTCTTCGTTGCAATCAATTCTCTGATTTCCTGTACTGTCATTTCCTTAAAACTCCTTTTCGTTTTCTTCCCTAAGCTGCATAAGCCGGGCTTCTGTTCTCAATTTTTCTAATCTGTTTTCTTCTTTCGCTTCTTCTTTTACCCTCTCAAAGCTTCTACAGCTAATTTCTGAACTGTCATAAGCCGGGAAGGTACAGGGGCTAACTTCCAGTAATTCCGCTTTTACTACGCTTCTTTTGTAAATCTGTTCGCCTTCGTGTTCTACTTTACTCCACCTGTCTTCCTGGCAGATAAAACCGAAGCTGCTACCGTCTACGTCACCACGCTTTACGCTTTCTTTTACATCATTTCCCCATGTGTTATTAGGTAAATCAATGTCATATGCTAACCCTGTGGTATCTTCTGCATTAAAGCGTAAAGTATCGGTCTTTGTACTGCCTAACGGTCTGCTTGTGTCGTGATTCCATAAGGCTTTAATTTCCTTGCCCGCTTCTTTGCAGCTTCTTAAACTTTCATCAAAGCAGCCCGCGGCAATTTCTTCTAAATATTTATCGCCCCAGCGGTCTACAATCAGTACGGGCGTATTATATTTAACCGCATATCCGCCGATTGTCCGGCTTTCTTCGCCTTCTGCTGCCGCCCTTACTTCTAAGGCGATTCCCTGGTAATTCGCACAATAATTACGAATTTCCGGGCTGTGTTCTTCCGTCCTTTTACTCTCCGACATTGTTCGCGCTCCCTTCCGTTCCTTTTCCTATGTCTTTCAGCTTCAAAACTCCGGCGTTTACTATCAGTTCGTCCCCGTCCGGCAATTTCTGCCGCTGTAATTCTAATCTTGCTTCATTCGGCGTATAGATTCCGTTAGAAACATATCCGCAAAGTATTTTTTGCTGTGTTTCTGCCGAAGTCCTTAAAATTACATTGGTATTAAACCTTGCTTTATAGCCTTTGTCCCTTTTTTCTTTGGTTAATGCGCTCCATGTAACTTCCTGTTCTATGGATTCATATAATATTAACAGCGTATCAATCAAAAAGCTTAACTGCTGCTGTTCTAACGAATTATTATTTGTGTCCTTTAAGTCGTTAAGCTGGTGCATTTTGATACCGAAAAGCGCCGCGATTTGACTTATTGACATTCTTCTAATCTGTTCATACTGTGCGTCTGCCAGAGATAAGTTAATAGGCTGTACGCTAAATCCTGCCGGAACTGTAAATATACGTTTTCCTTTGCTATACAGCCTTCCGAATTTCTCTTGCGTCTTCTTAAGTTCCTTTTCGTCCTTAATATCAGACGTAAGCTGTACTACTAATTTGTTTGTAAGTCCGTTATCAAATAACGAATTAAGGTAATTTTGCGCTTTTATCTGCCCGTCAATCGTGCTTTTTACAATTTCCCTTATCGGCTTCGTGTTGATTCCGTCCATTGTAAAGCCCTTGAATATAAGCAAGTCTTCATAAAAGCCGTAATCTGTCGTACTGCTGCCAGCTACCCGGTAATCTACTAAAACCTTGTGCTTAAGCTTTGATTTCAATAAGCCCTCGTCGTCTATTGTGATTCCTTCCACCGTACAAGGGTACAGCGCTTCTATTTCGCCTTTCCTGTTGTACTGTTTCACAAGTGCGCTTATTCCCTCATGCTGCCTAGTTGCTTCAACCGCCTTCCATAAATCAATAGCCGTCATATACGGGTTAGGTCTAAGGCTTAATAATTCGTTAAGCGGTTCTTCTGTCGCCCTTCTTATCCCTGTTTCTGTATCTTGTACCAGGTAAAGCGGCGTTTTCGCTACAGCTTCCGACAACTGCTTGATACATGTAAAGTATGTAGCTTCCCGCATAGCTGCCGCTGGCTGTTCTGAATCAATACCGAACACTTTTAAAAATAGCTTTTCTTCATCTGTCAGCGTTATATTTTCTGTCCCTTCTTCCCTTTTTTCCAAAAAGTCTAAAAACATTACTTCTTACCACTCCTAACCAGCATAACCGCCGCTGCCAGCATTTCCCCGCTTAATAAATATAGCCCCGCGTGCCTGTTAATATCGTAAGTAACGGCAAACGCAATAACCAGGGCAGCTATTAACAATGCGTCCGCAACTATCAGCCGTAAATTTTTAATTTTCTTTATCTTCTTAAGCATTTTTCGCCTTTCTTACATAGCGTCCAGGTATTCAACCGGGTTATAATGTTCTATTCCGTTTTCTTCGATACAAAGCAATAAGCCCATAAGCATAGCTATTATACCGTCTATCTTAAACTTTGATTTTTTCTTACTGTATTTCACGCCTAACATTTCGTCGTAAACCGCTATACAGTTCTTCGCCATGAACCTAAAGCACTCATTTTCTGCTATGATGATTCTTTCATCTACTAACAGATTTTCAAAATCATTGATTACCTGCGTCATGGTCTTAGTTCCCTGTCCCAGCGGTATAACGTCCCAGCGTTCTTCTAGCCTGTTAATAATAGTTTGGCTTCCCCATTGGTCGAAGCCTATTTGTTCTATCCTGTATGCTTCGTCTAATTCTGTAGCATGGTCTAAGAATCTGTCGAAGTTTATATATTTTCCGTCAAGCGCTATTAAATCGCCTTTCTTTATCCAGTATTCATAAGGGTTATTGTCCTTGTGCTGCCTGTACGCTACCGTTTCTTTCGGCGTATACAGATACGGAACAACGATAAAGCGCCCCGTAGTTTCTTCGTAAAATACCAGCACGAAGCCCGTTATATCGTTTTTACTGGATAAATCCAGCCCACCCCAGCACTTCCAGCCCTTAAGTTCTTCCGGGTCTACCTTCTTCGTGCAAGTGTCCCATAAATCCATATTGATAGCGCCTTTTTCATGGTCTAACGCTACATGTTGATTAAGGAACATTCTTCTAAACATGTTTTCTTGAAGCGGCATTAACCTTATACGTTTCGCGTAGTTTGCTAAGTCTTCCAGTTTTCTAAATACGCCTAATGCTGGATTTGATTTATACCATTGTGCTTCATCTTCTACGTTACAATCCTTATCTGCTTCGTAAATCCTGTAGTAAAAGCTAGGGTCGTCCATTTCCCCGGCTTCTATCTTCTTCGCCATTGTATAAAGCTGCATTTCCGGGTTAGCCGGGTCTTCGCCGCTGGAAGCTGTCGTAATCGTCATTATTAACGGTTCGTCCCATGCGCCTTGACCTGTCCTAAGCTTTCCGTACATTTCGTCATTTTTTGCCTGGTGTATTTCGTCCAGGACTGCCACATAATCGTTAAAACTGTCCGCGTTATCCGCGTCCGAAGAAAGTACCATAAGCTTATTACCGTTATCTTTTCTTACAATGGTCTTCGTACTGCTGGTAATCTTACAATACCGTCGTAAAGTCTTATTCGTTTTTATGAAGTGTTCTACTGTCGCGTATAATTCCCCGGCCTGCTTCGTTGTATTTGCTGTCAAAATAAAAAGCGCGCCGAAGATATGACGTTGACAGAAGAACAAATATACAACGATAATAGCCGCTAAAAATGACTTTCCATTTTTTCGCGGTATGTTTATATGTGCTTCTCTGTGCTTGCGCTTGCCGTCGCTTCTGCGTCTTACGCAAAGAATTTCTGTTATAATCTCAAATTGAAATTCTAATAATTCAAAGCTTCGGCTTGCCCCTCTGTCATTCGTCAACTTCGACACGAACTTAAATATTTTCGTCGCTTCTTCTACGTCGTAATAATATTCGTCTGTGTCCCACTTCTTTTGTAACTTCTCCAACCAGGAAGCTAAAAGCAGTTCCCTTTTAATCATGCGCTACCATTCCGTCTAATTCCGGGTCTATACCGTTATCCGACATGCTCCCGGCTTCCTTCATACGCTGCCGCGCTGCCGGGGTTAACCCTAATTCCTTAGCCCATGCCCGCATTTCCGTTTGTGCTTTATTTGCTATGCTTACTTCCGGTCGTTGCTGTTCGTAGCCGTTGTCCCCAACAAGCATACTATAGCCTTTTTCATCTATAATCTGTTCGCACCGCTGCCACTTCGCATAATTGATACAATAGGCTTCCAGTGCTTTTAAGTCCTTGTCTGTAAAATCCTTTCCTTCTGCCGCTAAAATCTTAGCCACTCTGCGCCATTCTTTTTTAGCTGTATCATTTAACCACTTCGGACAAGGTTTAGGCTTATTTTTCTCTTTTTCCTTTTCTTCTTTTGCCATGCTGCCACCTCTTAGACACCCCCCTATAGTAAAAATCGGCTTTTTTTCTCACGCCGACTTGAACTCGGGACTTTTTAAAATCGTTTCAAAACTTTTATAACCCCCCGTCAAGAACGAACTCCCTATAGAATCGTTCTAACATAGCGTATAAAATCATTTGCATTTTTCTTTTTGCCTTATAGCTGCGTTCATACTCTGTATGTATGCGCCTATGGTTTGCTTCGCTTAGTCCTATGACGTTCGCCGCGTCCAACCTTCTTCCCCAGGTTTCCGTTATCTCTTGTATGTGGTGGTAGTTCTCTGCTGCTACTATCTTTCCTGTTGTGTAGTATTCGTATATATCTATTCCTAATTGTTCTGCTGCCCTGGCTGCTCTGAATAGTTCCCAGGCTTTGCTATTATAAAACTGCTGCCGCCTGGCTTCTTCTTCGTCCCTCATGCGCCGCTGCTTGTATTCCCTGTACTTCTTCCTGTCTGTGTCCCTGTGCTTACTACAGTACTTAACCCCAGCTTCTACTACCTTGTGGCAGCCCGGATAGCTGCATAACTTCTTTATCAACTGCTACCCTTCTTTCTTTTGTGCGCCGCCCTGGATTTCATGCGGCGCGGGAGGTTTAGGACAAACAAAAAAGAAGAACCAGGCAAGGGGATAGTTACCCTTACCTAATTCTTCTTGTGTTTGTGCCTTTATATTACCATAAAGTTTTTAAAGTTTCAATCGTTTTTCTTTGATTTATCCGCACAGTTTTTAAAGATTTTGTACAGTTTAAAAGGGCTACCAGCCTTAGCCGATAGCCCTTATATTTAAAGTGCCAGCTTATATAACGCAAGTTGATTAAGGCTTACGCCTTCTTTGTCTGCTTCAATAGCTAACCGCTGATGTAAAGACTTCGGCAGCCTTACCACAAACTTTCCGCTATAACTATCTGCTGTTTCCGGGACGGGAATAGGTAAGTTATTTTCTAACTTGACTTCTATATATCCTTCCATAGCTTCGTTAAGGCTTTCGTACAATTCTTCCAACGTATCGCCTGTACTTTGGCAGCCGTCCAGTTCTAAAATTCTCCCGTAAAAATAATGTCCGCTTTCGTCGTTCATTTCCTGCACTAATCTTGTATACGGTAACTTCATATAGTCCTTAACTTCCATTGCTTACGCTCCTTCCTTGTCTTAATTATATTATATCCAGGTTAGGGGATTTACTCCCCTATCCTGTTAAGAATATCCACTACATACGCTTTCTTTAACGGGCTTTCCTGTTTGATTGTCGTTAGGTCGCCTGTTTCTTTGTTTAAATACTGCTTGTGGCTTCCCTTCTGTCTTACCGCTTCATAACCGTAAGCCCTTAATACCTTATCAGCTTCTTCCGGGCGTATTCCGTTAGGCTGCCGCTTCATCTTGTCAATTATCTTTTCTACGCTTGGCACTTGCTACACTCCTTTCTTGATATTATAGTACTATATTTAGTACTATTTGTCAATGCTTTTTTCAATGTTTCTTAATCTTTCTTTTCGCCGGAAGCCCATGCAATCGCCGCCAGTTATTAGGCTTGTCCTTATTCGCCGCTAACAACTGCTGCCGCCTTCGGCTTCTTTCCAACTGCTGCCGCTTGTCCCTTATGGACTGCTGCCGCGCCGTTTTCTTTATCAGCCGCTTTAATTCCGGGTCTGTCATTACGTCGCTTAAGCTGCTATATAGTTCCTGGAAAGTTTTTACGATAGGCTTAAAAGCTTTCGCTATCGCTATTGCCAGGTTCTTAAACGCTTCTGTAATCTCGTCCCATTGTTGCGCCGTTCCCGTCCATTCTCCCGGTATTTCTTTCATTATTCCCGCTTCCCTTCTATTACTTCCAGGTTAATAGGCTCTATCATATCTTCCAGGAACACATAATAGGGCTTCTTATTCCCCGGCGCTGCTTTAAGGTTTATGTATCGAAAATGTACGAAGTAAGCTAATATATCCATATCCGGCAGCGTCCGTATTTCCTTTACTGTCCCTATTTTCCCCAGGATATGCTTAATATGCTTCTGCTTTACGCCCACTTCCTTAAGCCTGGCTTCTGTGCATATTACCCGTACCTTTTGCCCTTTCTTTATTTCCATTTGCTTATACCTCTACCTTTACCGTAATGTTTTATAGTTCTGTATGTGCGATACCCGAAACAAGCAACTTTTACTTACATTCGCGCCCTTTTCCGTTACAAAATAATAATTTTTCGGAAGGTATAAGTTAGGGTCGTTCTTAAAATCACTTTCCCCTGTTTTTCTTAAAACTCCTGTAATTTCCGTTCCGTCAAATAGTCTTAATTCTACTTCTCTGCCTAAATCTCTTTCTAACTGCTCTCTTGTCATTTCTCCCCGCCCTTTCTTGCTGCCAGTTCACAGTTAATCACAATTTCCTGTAATGCGTAAAAATCGTCTTCGCTGATATATTCCCTAAGCTGGAATAAATCAGCCGTAAGGATTCCCGTAGCTTCTGCTATATCTAATTCTTCTTCAACTGCTGCCGCCTGGCTTTCATCTGCTGCCGCTTCTGGCTCATTCATAGCCCCCGCAAGCCCTGTAATTTCCTGGGTTTTCTGCTGCTTCTTAGTGTCAATTTCTGACACCTTCTTAGCCGTTTTCCTTATAGTGTTCTTAAGCGTTTCCAGGATTCCAAAATATCCAGCTTCTAACATAGCTTCCAGCAGTTCCATTAAATCGTAGTCCCTAAGATATTCTTTATACTGCTTATCCTTACTTTCCACATTGAAGCCGCGATTATCAAAATACGCCGTATACT
>OLSE01001621.1_pt1 | contig 16722 bp, 12 predicted proteins | sample 1673191 | NCBI WGS metagenome assembly OLSE01 (sample SAMEA3136764, study PRJEB25190) | human gut metagenome | biome: human gut; feature: human-associated habitat; material: faeces | place: Austria | collected 2013
ATTTGTTTGTAACATGATGTGTACCTCATTTCTTTTTACACTTTCATGTTACAAACAAAACTGACATTATTTATATCACATCAACAAATTGCAGGTTAAGCCTAAATAAAATGTTATTTTGTTTTTTAGATTAGTTTTCATTCCTTAGTATTCCCATGAATTTTTAATCTTTTAAAACACTATCAGTTATACCTGTCAACCATCTCAGCATTTTGTGTTCAATAGTTTGGCAAGTAGACTTTTCCTCACCAAATATCGAAAAATATACCTTCAACTTTGGCTCTGTCCCCGAAGGTCTAAAAATCACTGAAGAATTATTATCTAGAAACAATTTAACAACATTACTTTTAGGAAGGTTATCTATTCCTGGCAAATAATCCTTTTTTAACACAACATTATATCCACCTAATGTCTGTACTTTATACCTAACATAGTCCATAATTTGATTCATTTTTTCTGAACCACTTGCCCCATCAAACTTAAATGAATGTTGTGTATTTAAGCAAAAACCATATTTATTATAAATCTCATTTAATTTATCCATCAAAGTAATACCTTGTGATTGATATACTGCATACATCTCACATATCAATAAAGAGGCTACAGTCGCATCTTTATCTCGTACATATGTACCTCTTAAAAAGCCACAGCTTTCTTCAAAACCGAAAACAAAGGACGTCTCTTTATGTTTTTTCTCCAACAACCCAATTTGTTCTCCGATATATTTAAAACCCGTTAAAGTATTGATAGTTCTTAATCCATAATCTTGCGCAATTAATTCGGCTAGATCTGTTGTTACAATAGTCTTCATAAAGACATCATCAGATTGAATTTTTACATTTGAACAAATAAAATCTAACAACAAACACCCTAGTTCATTCGCGCTCAAAATCCTAAAATCATCTTTATTTTTAACTGCAATCGAAACTCTATCACAATCAGGATCGGTCGCAAGCACAAGATCTGCCTGTTCATTTTTCGCATATTCTATTCCTAACTGCATAGCTTCTATTTCCTCAGGGTTTGGCTTTTTACATGTTGGAAAATTCCCGTCCGGATTTTTTTGTTCTTCAACCAGAATGACTTGGTCAAATCCAGCTAATTTTAAAACTTGCGTAACCGGTTTAAGGCCTGTACCATTCAATGGAGAATAAACAATTTTCACATCTGCGTTATGATCAGAAGAAATTGATTGTTTTAATACCGACTGAATATAAGAATCATAGATTTTTTCATCAACAAAGTTATATTGTTTACTTTGATTAATGATATCAATGTCAAAATATCCAACTTTTTTTATCTCATCATATATTTGATCTGCCATTTCATTTGTAATTTGGCAACCATTTTTTTCATAAACTTTATAGCCATTGTATTCAGAAGGATTATGTGATGCAGTAATGACGATTCCTAGAAAACACTCCAATTCTCTTACCGCAAAAGATACACAAGGCGTGGGTAGAGCTTCTGAAAATAAATAGGTTTTAATACCATTATTCATCAAAACATTTGCAGCAATTTTTGCATATTTCTCAGAGTTATTCCGTGTATCATATCCAATAACTACTTTTTTTAACCCTGTTCGCAGTTTTTTATGAATCATATAATTAGCTAAGCCTTGCGTAGCTCTGGCAATCACAAATTCATTAATCTTCGCAGTACCTGTCCCCATGACACCACGAATGCCCCCCGTTCCAAAAGCTAATTCCTTGTAAAAAGAATCCTCGATTTGTTTTTCATCCATTCGTGATAACTCATCGTAAAACGATGTACCATCTAATTGTCTTATCCATTCCCTATATCGCTTCGAGATGTATTCTTTTTCCAAGACTATATCCCCCTTACATAGTTTCTAAACTATACTTTATTTTATCTTGTACTGTAATATCTTTTCCTGATTGAACTTCTATTAATTGTAAATCTGTTACGGCATAGATTGTATGTTTACAACCTATTGGAAGTTTTATCGTATCACCAGGCGACAATTCATATTTTCGTCCATTAACTGTTGCAACACCTATTCCTGAAACGATTGTCCAAACCTCATTTCGGTGTTCATGGCTGTGATAATTCATTTGATGCCCTTTACGCAGAGTAACCTTAATTGTACGACTTTCATCCTCAACATCAATCACTCTATATTCACCCCATGATTTTTCTGCAAACATAATTGGCCCTTCTATAGAATCAACCAAAGACTTTATACCAGTGGATTTTTCTTTATCTGAAACCAATATTCCATCCGGACTCGCTGACACAACAATATCTTGCAATCCAACACAAAGAATAGGAATATCTAATTCATTGATCACATGTACATTTTTGCAGTTCGGATCAATAATTGCATTACCAATGGATTCATCTTCCATAGCATTAACAAAAGCATCCCAAGTGCCTAAATCCTTCCATTGTCCGGTATACCGTACAACAGTTATATCTTTCTCTCTTTCCGCTACAGCATAATCAAAACTGATTTTATTTACTTCTTCATATTTTTCAAATAAATCTTGATAATCTACAAAGTCAATGAGTTTATGGGCAATTTCTAAAACATAGCCTATTTTATAGGCAAAGACACCACCATTCCATAAAGCACCTTGTTCGATATACTTCTTGGCAATTTCTTCTGTTGGCTTTTCTTTAAACTCTGAAACTTTACTAACCTCATCCTTAGATGTAGGTATGATATATCCAAATTTTTCACTAGGATGATCGGGCTCAATTCCCATTAAATACAGATTAGAACTTCCTTGTTTCGATAAATCATCCATTTTTTTGATCATTTCAAAATAGGAATCATCCACATGAGGATCCACTGGACATACTACAACGGTTTCATCAAGTTCAATGCCTTTTATATCATGTAGATAAGCGGTTGCCAAAACAATGGCAGGAAATGTATCTCTACGACATGGTTCTATAGAAATAGAAACATCATTCCCCAACTGATTATGAATAGAAGACACCTGTGTTTTACTAGTCGCAATAGTAATATCCGCATCTTTGTCTACTGACTTAATTTGTCGATATACACGCTGTACCATGGATTCATATTGATCGTTATGCTTAAAAAGCTTTATAAACTGCTTTGAACGAATCTCATTTGATAACGGCCATAAACGTTTTCCAGATCCTCCAGATAAAAGAATGATATTCATATTAACTCCAATCTAAGCGATACGCTTTTTCACTACATTATATACTAAGATTCCTGCTAAACATGCTAAAGGAATAGAAATAAAACAATTTAATGCTATGGACATGCTTCCACCAAAGGCAGAAACAACCATTTAATGTGGAAATTCAAACTTTCCTACATTAGGATACGTGTTGGTGATGTTGTTATCCTATTACATTTGTAACAATGTTTTAATTTTTTCTACAAGAACATATCCATAATTTTTTGATGAAGCCCAACCTACATGGTTTGGATTTTCATTTATACCTAACCATTCAACATATCTAGCACTCCCTCTTGAAACATAATTAAATCTTAGATCTACACACTCATTAACTAAGGAGTCTGTTGAAGCGTATGCTTTAAGATGCTGAATTTGTGCTCTTATGCCAATCCTTACATTTTCAAATGAATTCCCTTTCACACCATTTCCAGTTGCACCAAGTCCCGCAAAATTATATTGGTTGGGTAAAACATCTCCACCGAATTTGAGAAAATTTGTTTCTAGCATTGATTGAACAAATGCAACCTCTGGTTTTACACCTTCAGTAACGGCCTCATCATAAAAGATTTGACAAAACGACTCTATTGTAGGAGCTCCTCCCTTTTTTAAAATTCCATCATATTCAGATCCATAAGATGAGAACACATCATACGATTTATTGTAAGTTTTGAAATAATTCACCATCTGGCTAACTGATACAGATGGTTTTCCCATAATAGGCGTTAGTATATCCTCATCATCAATAATTTGAAAAACCCATTGCTGTCCTTTTAAATTCTTATTATTTTCTACAATAATATTAGATTCATTTTTGAACATATCATTTTGCACTGTTAAAACTTTAGATTTATCTGTTGCAGAAATAACCTGTATTCCCCCTGATTGATTTAAACTTATTATCCATTTTTGCGAATACTCATTATTCAATGACTTTTGTACTAATGCATTCCCATCTAATGTTAGATATTTCCCAGAACATTCATTTTGAAAAGAAACATATCCTATAGAATCATGAGAAACAATCCATCTTTGAGCACTGGTTTTATTTAATTCATAAAGCCAAATCAATGCATTTTCATTTAAATTACTATTTTTTAAATCTAAAGCAAAATTTATATTTGATGCTTTAATAAAATAATGTCCATTTTCCATTACATTTTTTGAATTAGTAGCTAATCTATCCAATTCTTCCCTTTTATTTGTATCTAAAATAAAACTAGAGAAGATCCATTTCTGTGCCCCGGAACCATTTCTAGCGTAAATCTGCACATTGGTTCCGTTGACTGTCATGGATCCATTGACATCCAAGGCAAACTCAGGATTTAAGGCTGATAAAATTTCATAACCATTCCCACTCTTTACCGCTATCCATTTCTGTGCATAAGAGCCGTTCGATGCATACTGCCATACATTTGTATTGTTCGATGTCTGACTGTTCTTTACATCCAGTACTTTTCCAGAATTCACGTTGGTAAATGTCAGATATCCTTTACTATCCTTGGTCACTTTCCATCCCTGTGCACCTGATCCATTGCTTTGATAGATCTGTACATTTCCTCCATCAATCATGGATGATGCATCTACATCCAAAACATATCCTGTATTTAACGAACTTTGTATTTCATATGTACCTTCTGCTAAAACATTTTTGTTTGCTTCTAGTAACTCTTCTCTTTTTTGTTCCAATGTCTTATAAGATGAGAAAATCCATTTCTGTGCTCCGGAATCATTTCTAGTATAGATCTGTACATTCGTTCCGTTGGCTGTAATAGATCCATTGACATCCAAGGCAAACTCAGGATTTAAGGCTGATAAAATTTCATAACCATTCCCACTCTTTACCGCTATCCATTTCTGTGCATAAGAGCCGTTCGATGCATACTGCCATACATTTGTATTGTTCGATGTCTGACTGTTCTTTACATCCAGTACTTTTCCAGAATTCACGTTGGTAAATGTCAGATATCCTTTACTATCCTTGGTCACTTTCCATCCCTGTGCACCTGATCCATTGCTTTGATAGATCTGTACATTTCCTCCATCAATCATGGATGATGCATCTACATCCAAAACATATCCTGTATTTAACGAACTTTGTATTTCATATGTACCTTCTGCTAAAACATTTTTGTTTGCTTCTGCCATTTGATCTATTTCTTCTCTACTTATTTTCGATAAACCAAAGGCTTTAGCAATTCCTGTTGCGTCAGCAACACCTAAATTTTTAAGTTTTGCATCTGAACTTAGAAAATTATTAAAATCATTCCAATTATCAGACATTGCATGCTCAACAATGATTCCTGCAACACCTAATTCTTTACTGTAACGGATAACACCATAATAATCTCCTACAGAACCATCTGGATAATCATAAGCCGGATCATGAGCCGGTTCCCCCGTATTAGTATCATAAACATACTTAACTTTGATACCCAAGTTATTTAAACCTAAACCAACCAATTCATTCAAAATATTTTGGGCTAGATTTTTACCTGTCTCAGATACAGCTGCATTGTAATTGGCATGTGGATAGTAGACTTCTGCACCTGATACAGAACTTTGAGTTCCCCAGCCTGTCGCATTGATATGAATACTAACCAAAGCTGTAGCACCAGCATTTGCTGCAATTTTTGCCCTATCTTGTAAACTTACATAAACATCACTGGTACGTGTCATTACAACCTTAACATTTTTATATTGTTCCAATTCTTCTTTCAAATACATGGCAATCTTTAGGTTCATATTCTTCTCTAAAGAGCCATCCACTACCACAGTACCGCTTTCGCTACCTCCATGTCCTGGATCAATACAAATCACTAGAGGATTATTCTCTGAATAAGTTGTGATTGAACGCTTTCTTCTACTGTTGTTCTGAGGTGTTTGCACATTCTCTTTTAAAACAGATTCTACCAAATCTTCTGTACTAGCCACATTAGAGCCATCCAAAGATACAACTGATGATTCAATTGCCTGAGCCATGGAGTCATTGATTTCATTAGATTCTTCTACTTCATTTCCGTTTTCATCAATTGTATATCCTTCATTTTCTCCAAATCCATCATACTCTTGATTTACGCCAAAACGTACATCCATTTCTAAATCAGAAAAACTAATTGTATATTCTTGAGAATCAACAAAATAACTGAATCCGATGACTTTATAAGTCCCTTTATCAGATTCTGTAAAATCTTTCTTAAAAACATAAAGCTCTCCTGATTGCCTTGAGTTCTCTAACTCTATTAAATTTCCATTATCTTTCTGATACTTCAATACAATTCTAGAAATATTTTCTGTACCTGTTCCAAAGGATAATACAAACTCTTGTGATGCCGGAGCTTGTAAATAAGGATACCCTACATAAAAATAGTTAACTAAAGAAGCATCTCCAGGAACTGGAGTTGATACTTCTTTCTTATCTTCTACAACCTCATTATCCTGAATTTGAGTATCATGAGTTATTTGATCCTTCTCAGGAATATTATTTTCATTTTCTTCAGGTAATGTTACATCCTCACTAGAAAAACCTTCTTCCATGTTATTTTCAGAATTTTCTATTTCTGTCATAGTTTCTCCACTATTGACATTGTCTTCTTGAGCATAAATAGGCGAAACCGAAAAACAATTTATTACCATTGCCATAAACAGCATTAAAGCTGCTCCCTTTCTTATTATACTTTTCATTTATAACTCTCCTCTCCCCTAAAGCTTAACGAAATATTTAAGTAAATTCAATCATATAAAAAGCAAATCGCTATTTTGTATAGAGATTTGCTGTGAGATAATAGATTATTCGGATTCTAAATGCAGCTGTATCTTTCGATTATAAGTGTTAGATTATATTTTAAACTTGGTTGCTCTTCTCTGAATTCGAATATAGTCTAGTTAGCAATTTTGCTACTGGTTTAATCCAAAATCTTTGATACATTTCATAATCCTCTTTTATCCGATTATTTCCTTCCAATATTTCAGTTGTTGTTGACTCTTCATGTATTCTATGCCCCATTAAGGGTTCATTTACAAATAAAAATCTCCCTTTGATTTTAGATGCTATTTCCCATGCATTCCAATCTACACTACATTTCATATTACATGCAAAAAGTGTATTTACTTTTAAATTTTCTTGACAAAACGTAACAGCAGGACAACAGATCGGATCTCCGAATGCTAGACTCATTCTTTTAATAAATTTTTTATTTGAAATATTTTTTAAGCGCAGTGGCTTTAATAGAAGTCTTTTGATCTTTAAATTAGTATTTTCAAATACCTTTTTATTATTTCTTATTTCAAAGTAATCCGAAAATAAGATTGTAGAATCTGGATATATGTTAAAATTTTCTACCATTCTTTTTGAATAAATTTGTTCATAAACATCATCCTGATGAGCAATAGTAACTAAGTCTGAATCTACACAAGTTCTTGCAAAATCAAAATCATATCCGATTCCTTTTCCTGGATTTGGGTTAACGATGATATTTAGACTATATTTATCTGCAATATTTTTAATAAAGCGATTAGGAGTTGATGTAGCAATCACAACTTTGCTTTCAAATTGTTGATTTAAAACCGAGCAAATACAGTTCTCTAAATATTGTGATTCCTTATATGCTAACACAACAAATGTATGTGTAATCATTCTAATAATCTCCCTTTGAATCAATATCATTTACTCTACTTCTTAATAAAGATACTTCCTGAACAAGCTGTGTAATTCTTCTTTTTTGTCCAGAGACAATAACCGTTAAGGAAATAGTTATAAATATTAAAATTACAAACATAACCCCAGTTACCATATTCGAAATAGTTTGAAACCCTAAACAATCAGCAAAGAAAACTAATAGATTTGGCCAAACAGACAATATTATTAAGACTACAATACCAATAATCCACAATAATGAATATTTAACTGGAATCAGTTCTTTATTCAAAACTTTTAAAATAACAACCAATAATATAATTGCAGTAACCAAAATACTTAATCGTAAGTTCAAAGGCATTATTTATACCTCCTCATCCCTATAATAACAATAGACAAAAGAACATTCACCATATAATAAACATTCTTCCAACTACGAATTGAAGAAACTCCACCGCTACGCTCATTCATTTCAACAGGGACCTCAGTAATTAATTTTCCCTGCTTTAAAATATGTGCCGTAGAAATTGGTTCTGGGTATTCTAATGGATAACTAGAGGCAAACTGCTTAATCAAAGATTTATCTATAGCTCTAAAGCCAGAAGTTACATCATATAATTTTTTCCGTGTAAAAAGCTTAATAAATCTTGAGATTAATTTAATACCCATTTGACGAGCTGTTGTTGATTTGAATTCACTCGTAGACCCTTCGACAAATCGAGACCCGATTGTCATATTTGCTTTACCGTCAAAAATCGGTGTACAAAGATCATTAACATAACTAACATTATGTTGACCATCCCCATCAAACTGAATTGCAATATCATACCTATTTTCTAAAGCATATTTATACCCAGTTTGAACTGCACCACCTATACCCAAATTTTGAATAGACTTTATATGTGGTATTTTATTGTCAACCAATATATCCTCTGTTTTATCATTTGATCCATCATTTATGACAATATAATCGAGTTTGATTTTAGAAATCAAATTATACTTATCAATTGTCTTTATGGTAGTCAATATTGAATCTTGCTCATTATAAGCTGGAATAATTAATATAATCCTAGTCATGTAACCCCTCCAAACAAGCACTTTGTTAAGATATCATAAATCATTTAAAGCCTCAAAGCTACCCCATTGTCCAAATGATTAAATTTTTTTTGTTAATTTTTGAATCTTTTACCTAACTGATACTTTTACTCCCTCACTCTTTAAAAATTTTCAGCCCATCTTTCTAAAATGGTTGGGATCTAAAAGATCTAGTGATTATTTTAAACTAGAAAAATCATTATTGAAGCAAATACAAAATACAATAAGTACATATTTATGTAAATTACATTTTCAATTGATACATGATTATAGTTTTTACGACCTGTTAAAGCTGCTGCTAAAGGTAGCGCTAAAGGCAACATATAGCGACCTTGGAATCCTCTTATTACAAATGTTGTTGTTAAATCCAAAAAACCTAATGAATAAGACCAGCTATACATAGCAAGTAGAATTCCTATAAATGAAAAGGCAAACGCAAATATCCAAACATACCTGATCCTATTTGTTATATTTATTTTTGTAGAAAGGATAACAACTGTAATAAATGAAGTATATACAAATAATAAAGGTGCATAGATATTAATATCTAATAATCCCAAAGGGTTACCTATAAACGAATTCAGCATGCCATTTAATTCGGAATAAAGAGTTTGACTTATTACCTTTATAAATAAGCTGGGGTGTAATATAGGATATAAAATTGATGAAACTGCAACAGATTTACGTAATAGAGTGAGAACCAAAAACAGTAAAATTATCAATAACAAAATAATAAAATAAATCCATTTTGAATTTATCTTTTTCATAATTCTTTTTATAGAGAAATCTTTAAAATAATACGATATAGGTATTAATAGCAAAGGTACATAAGCCAAGCTTTTGCATGGAATCAGCAAGATACTGCTCGCTACCAAGAGCAAAAATTCTTTTTTACTTAATTTATTGTAAAATAAATTAACAGATAAAGCGAATATGATTATTCCAAATGAAATAACATTACTATCATATGACAATGAACATGTTTGTTGAATAGTCATTGGTAAAAAGCAAAACAAAGCTAAGAGTTTCTTTCCCGCTTTTATTTTTGATAAAGCTAAGTATGAACACAATACAAAGAAGATATAATTAAATAATCGGCCAATCAAAACGCATAAAATACCATTAAAATTTAAAATTCTTCCTACGGTAAACCCTAAAGTTGATAAAAGATACGTAAATGAATATCCCTTCGTATCCAAAATTCCTTGATGCGATTCAATCATGGAACTATCAACATTTTTAATTTTCATATCATTCAAATATGTGACTATTTTATCGCTATTTATATATGCATAATGAAACAATCCATCATCACATTTTCTAATTTTTACATTTGCCGGATCATCATTAACCCCAACTAATTGATTAGAATAATGGTAAACAGTAATAATATGTGCATTAGCTTCATCAGGTACATTCCCAACCGGAATTAAAAAATTCATTATCATACCCGCAACAATCAAACTAACTACAAATATAACTTTATATGAAATGGTACTAAAAAATAAAAAAATAAAGATTAAACATAGAAAACCAATTAGAAAAATAAATATGTTTTTGAACGCTTGAACAATTTCTATATTTGTGCTAGATAAAACTGATAAAGATAGTCTATTTAAATTATCACTTTTTAAACTAAGATTTTCATTATTATTAGTAGACAGAATAATTTTTAATTCCTCATTTTTTATGTTTTTTATCTTTGTCGGTAAAACAATACTGATAGGAGCATCACGTGATACTTCTTGCAAATTAATATCCGATTCAACTAAAAGTACATTTCGATTAAAAATTTGATAATGAAAGGAATACTGATCAAATTTTTTATCTTCTGCAGGATATAAATTAAGACTTTCAATCTCATTATTTGATACATTAAAAGATTGTTCTATAGTTTCATAAGAAGATAGTGTTATTTCTCCACTACCTTCTTCAAAGATATTAGAAATCACTTTCTTATCCAGATCTAAAAAAACTTTATAAAATCCAAGCATCAAAATAATTGAAATTACTAATAGAATAGTCTTTCTTGTATAAATTTTAGATATTTTCATTGCTTATCTCTTTCAAATACCTCGACAATGCATCTTGCCATGTAGGTAATGGTCTAAACCCTTTTTCTATAAGTTTTGATTTATCTAATCTTGAATTAAATGGTCTAGCTGCTTTAGATAGACCATATTCTTCTGTTGTTACTGGAACTACTTTTGTCATATATCCCGCTTGTTTAAAGATTTCGCATGCAAAATCATACCAGCTGATATATCCACCTTCATTTGTTACATGGTAATATCCATATTTATCGGTTTCAATCATATCCACTAACAATCTTGCCAAATCATATGTGTATGTTGGAGTTCCTATTTGATCATTTACAACTCTTAAAGTATCGTATTTCTTTCCTATATTTAACATTGTCTTAATAAAGTTACTTCCATTTTTACCAAACACCCAGGCAATACGAACAATAAAATACTTATCTAAAGTATTCGATACAGCTAATTCGCCGCCTAATTTTGTTTGCCCATATACATTTAATGGTTTATAGTCTTTGCAATCTGGCTGCCAAGGTTCTGTTCCTTGTCCATCAAATACATAATCAGTCGAAATATATACCATCTTTGCATCAACTTTTTTACATGCATTCGCAATATTTTGTGTTCCATCCACATTAATAGCTTTTACTTTAGCTTGTTTATCCTCATCTTCTGCTAAGTCTACAGCAGTCCATGCTGCACAATGTACTACAACATCTGGATTTACGTTTTGAATGGTTTTCATTACATCTTCAGCATTTGTAATATCTAAAGGCACATATTCCGCTTTTGTCACATAGGTATCGTCTTGGATTCCACTATAAGTTTCAGCTAAATCTGTACCAATACCTGTATATCCTCTTGAAGCCAATTTATTCATGACATCATGGCCTAATTGTCCAGCCACACCTGTTACAAAAATTTTCATCCTATTGCCTCCCATCTTATGAAGAAAAGCTAAGTTTATTGCTTAGCTCTTCCTTTTCCTACATACATCTTTTCAAAATAATTTTGATATTCACCACTGATGATGTTTTCCCACCATTCTTTGTTGTCTAAATACCATTGAATTGTCATAGGAATTCCTGTATCAAATGTATATTTAGGTTCCCATCCTAATTCTGTTTCTAACTTGGTTGGATCAATCGCATAACGACGGTCATGCCCTTTTCTATCTTCTACAAAAGTAATTAAACTTTCTGGTTTATTCAAAGCTTTCAACACTGTTTTAACAACCTGAAGGTTCGTTCTTTCATTATGTCCTCCGACATTATATACTTCCCCTTCACGTCCTTTACGAACAATTAAATCAATAGCTGTACAGTGGTCATATACATGCAGCCAGTCACGTACATTTTCGCCAGTTCCATATACTGGAATTGTTTCATCATTTAACGCACGAGAAATAATCAATGGAATTAATTTCTCTGGGAAATGATAAGGCCCGTAGTTATTTGAACAACGAGAAATCGTTACCGGAAGTCCATATGTTCGGTGATATGCAAGTACAAATAAATCCGCACTGGCTTTAGCACTGGAATAAGGACTTGAAGTATGCAATGGTGTTTCTTCTGTAAAGAATAAATCTGGTCGATCTAACGGTAAGTCTCCATAGACTTCATCTGTCGATACTTGATGATAACGTTTGATTCCATATTTTACACAAGCATCTAATAGCGTTGTCGTTCCCATAACATTGGTTTTTACAAAGATTTCAGGATCTTCAATACTTCTATCTACATGACTTTCTGCTGCAAAATTAACGACGACATCAAATTTCTCTTTTTCAAATAAATCAAAGATAAATTCTCTATCTGCAATATCTCCCTTTACAAACTTATAATTTGGTTTATCTTCAACTGGTTTACAAGTTTCCAGGTTCCCTGCATAGGTTAATTTATCTAAGTTAACGATCATATCATCCGGATATTTATTCACCATATAGTGAACAAAATTTCCACCAATAAATCCGGCTCCTCCTGTGACTAAAAATTTCATGTTATTTTTCCTCCTGTTAATGATTTATCGCAAATCCACCATGTCCATAACAAGCATTGGCCCGTCCCTTAGCATGTGGATTGGCGTTTCCTACATTGGTTCCATCTACACAAAGATATCCACCGATCGTATTTCCTGTAATTCCACCACTATTTTGTGTTTGAGAATTCCTTGCAGCGGCGGCCGCTTGTTGTTGCTGTTGCTGCTGTTGTTGAATACGTGCTGCTTCTTCTGCCGCTGCCTTATCTCGGTCAATACGAACTTGTATATCTGAATTTGTCGTATTTAACTGCTCTTTAGCTGCGTTGATTTCATCGGTAGATGCTCTATTTGCAATTAACTTTAATGCTTCTTGCTTTCTTGTATCAAATATCTGTTTTTCCTGTTCATTTGCACCATCTAGACAAGTAATCGCATTGATTTGAGATTTTAATTTATCTAATTCTTCTGTCTTTAATCGTTCTTGTTTCTGATTATTCGTATAATCCTGTAAATCCTTAATCTTGAATGATTCTATGAAATCATCAAATTTATAATCATTTTCATCCTCTTGATACGTATAAATTGCGGCCTTATATAACCCACTATGCGTTGGAATATAGAAAGCATCTACCTTTAAATTCGGACTTAATACATCTTCTGGTAATTCTTCATCATTTAGCTGAACTGTATAAGTTGCTTCAAAGCACTCTGTTCCATCTAGATCCTCTGTATCAATAGAATATTCAGATACTTCATCTTCACTATCCCAGAGCTTATTTTCTGTATTTTTTATATCTAGCTTTACTGTACTTTCTGACGATTCTGTAAAATCTGTCTCAGAATCTTTTAAATCAAAAGTTACAATCGGATACTTTGTATCTTCATCTACTGGATAGTAATAATCTGATTTTGCTTCTATATCCGAATTCACTTTAAATTCCAGCCCATTGAATTCTTTATCTTTATTACCAGCTACTTCTTCATAAGATTCCAACTTTTCTTTAACGAGTGCTTCTGTACTTTTTCCACAGCCAATTAAAGATAATGATAGTACCATTACAACAAATAAGCTTTTAAAAAGTTTATTATGTTTATTTTTCTTGTTCATTTTTTATCCTTCATATACAAACTGATTATTCGATTCTTCTAGTGTTGGACCTGTTTGATCTTTTTCGCTTAATACAGGTTCGATACCATTTAATAATTGACCCCAGTCAACATTGACCGTTGGATCGTCATATCGCATACCGCCTTCAGATTCTTTGTTATAGACGTTATCAACTTTATAACGGAATTCTACATCTGGTGTTAAAGTTAAGAATCCATGAGCAAATCCTTGTGGAATAAAGAACTGACGATGATTCTCTTCACTTAATTCTACACTGACCCATTGCCCATAGGTAGGACTTCCTTTACGAATATCTACCGCTACATCAATGACTTTTCCCTTTGTACAAGATACTAATTTTGATTGTGCATAAGGTGGGTTTTGCCAGTGTAAACCACGAAGCGTTCCCTGCTGCGCGCTAAATGACATATTATCCTGCACAAAATCAACCGTTACACCCAATTTTTCATATTTTGGTTTCGAATACGTTTCTGTAAAATATCCTCTGCGATCTCCAAAAACATCTGTATCAATAATCAATACACCGGGAATTTTTGTTTCTGTTACTTTCATCCTACAAATTCCTCCTCACCTTTAATATACTTACGATCCATGATTTTCTTTAAATAAGCACCATATTGATTCTTCTTATAGATTTCATACGTTTCTTCTAATTGCGTTAACGTTATCCATCCATTGTCATAAGCAATTTCTTCTAAACAGGCAATCTTTCTATGTTGATGCTCTTCAATTGTTTTCACAAAATTTGTCGCATCTACTAAGGATTCATGCGTTCCTGTATCTAACCATGTAAATCCATCACCAAGCAATGTTACATTCAGCTCATTGTTTTCAAGATAAATACGATTTAAATCCGTAATCTCCAATTCACCGCGAGCACTTGGTTTTAAATTTTTTGCATACTCTACAACTTTATTGTCATAAAAGTACAATCCAGTAACCGCGTAATTTGATTTTGGTTGCTCTGGCTTTTCTTCCAAAGAAACCGCTTTTCCATTTTCGTCAAACTCAACAACACCAAAACGTTCTGGATCTTCTACATAATAACCAAATACAGTAGCGCCACTTTCTTTTCTAGCAGCTGCACGCAATCTTTTTGTCAAACCATGACCATGGAAAATGTTATCCCCTAAAATCATGGCACAAGAATCATTTCCAATAAATTCTTCGCCCAAAATAAAAGCTTGTGCCAATCCATCTGGACTAGGCTGTACTTTATAAGACAATTCAATTCCAAATTGATGCCCATCTCCTAATAATTCTTTAAATCGCGGTGTGTCATCCGGTGTAGAAATAATTAAAATTTCCCGAATGCCAGCCTGCATTAAAATAGACATTGGATAATAAATCATTGGTTTGTCATAAATAGGTAATAACTGTTTACTGGTAACTTTTGTCAATGGATACAAACGAGTACCACTACCACCAGCCAAAATAATGCCTTTCATAAAAAGCCCTCCTACAATATCGTAACATAATAATAAACCCTTACGTAACGTAAGGGTCAAGGAAAATATCAAGCATAAAATATTTTTTATAAATTGTATTTTCAACTAATATTTTTTAGAGAACCTCATGATTTGAATTAAATCACCTTCAAAATCATCTAATTATAAATGGAATCAAATATTTTTTTAGTTTTATCCCAACTAAATTTATTTAATATAAATTTAGTTGACTGAATTGACCGTTCCTTTCTTAAATCTAAATCATTAATTAATAATTCTATTGTATTCAAAAATTCATCATCTGATTCTGCAAGAAAAAGTACTTTTCCTTCTTCATCAATACCTTCCGCACCAACATGCGAAGTTATCACAGGTAAACCTAATCCACAAGCCAATAAAACCTTTAATTTAATTCCTGCTCCTAATGTCAAAGGAAATACTGCAATCTCATGTTTTAAAATTTCATCTTCTATTACATCAACAAATCCAGTTACATGAACTTTACTTGATTCCATTTTTAATAATTCATCAGAAGGATAAGCACCAATAACAGTTAAGTAAAACTTTTGATTTTTTAACTTTGAACAAATATTTATTAGTCTTTTGGCTGCTATATCATTTTCTCTTCGCGACATATTTCCGATGAAACATATAGAATTTTTCTTTTTTTCAATATTTTTTTCAACTTTATTAAAGTCTAATCCATAAAAAGGAACTATAACTTCAACCTTTTTTAGATTATAAAAACATTCTAATAAGTTTTTATCTTTCTTATTCAAAGTGAGTACATGATCAGCTAGACTACAATACTTTCTCTCACACTTCTTCACAAGATACGATTGTATGCTATAAAATAGCCTTTTTATGCCTTTTGAATCTTTAAGTTGTCTATCATAAGATTGTTTTGTAACATCATGCTCAACTAACGTAAAAGATATATTAGGATATCTTTTTTTTATCCAAATGAATTGTCCCATAGATGTATATTCTGCATGAATGGCATCAATTGATTTTTTTTCTACAACTGCTTTAAGACTCTTTTTAAATGCATATGAAGATCTTATTGAAAAAAATAACGGCCTCCATGGATGTAAAACAGCATTTATAGCTTTTATAAAAGGTGTAGATTTTATAAACAAACTATTTGATTTGTCGTACTCTTCTTGTGCAATTTTTTGCTCTTTTTCATTTGTAATCCCCCTTGTTATAATCCAGTTCC
>OLSE01001623.1_pt1 | contig 16704 bp, 9 predicted proteins | sample 1673191 | NCBI WGS metagenome assembly OLSE01 (sample SAMEA3136764, study PRJEB25190) | human gut metagenome | biome: human gut; feature: human-associated habitat; material: faeces | place: Austria | collected 2013
TTGAGCGGCAGGATGCCGCCCTCGTTCCTGAGCAGGACGATGCTCTCTGCGGCCGCGCGGCGGGCAAGCTTATGGTGCGCGGCAGCGTCGAAGGTGCGGGGCGCTTTTTCCACCGCAGCGTGGGTGGAGAGCACCAGTTCCAGCATCTCGTCGAGACGGGCGTCCACGTCGGCCTCGGAAATCTTGCCGTCCTGTACGGCCTTCATCAGCTCCCGGATGGAGTCGCCGCCGGGGCAGGGCATTTCGAGGGTGGAGCCATTCTTCACGCCGAGGGCGTGGTCATTGGAGCCGCCCCAGTCGGTGACGACGGCCCCGTCGAAGCCCCAGTCCTTCCGCAGAATGTCCTGCAGCAGGTGGGCATTCTCGTTGGCGTAGGTGCCGTTGATGAGGTTGTAGGAGGTCATGATGGTCCTGGGCTTTGCCTCTTTCACCACGATCTCGAAACCGGTCAGATACAGCTCCCGCAGGGTGCGCTCATCGAGCACCGAGTCGCTGGCCATGCGGCGCAGCTCCTGACTGTTGACCGCAAAGTGCTTGGGGCAGGCAGAGATGCCGTTTTTCTGGATGCCGCGCACATAGGCGGCGGCCATCCTGCCCGCGAGGATGGGGTCTTCCGAGAAATACTCGAAGTCGCGGCCGCAGAGGGGGCTGCGCTGGATGTTCAAACCGGGGCCGAGCAGGACAGCCACTTCCTGTGCAGCGGCTTCCTCGCCCAGTGCCTCGCCCACGGCTTCGCCCAGCTTCTCATCCCAGCTGCACGCAGTGGCGGAAGAGGTCGGGAAACAGGTTGCCGGAACGCTGGGGTTGAGGCCCAGATGGTCGGCGGCACCGGCCTGCTTGCGGACACCGTTGGGGCCGTCCGAAAGGGTGATGGCCGGGATGCCCTTGCCCGGCAGAGCGCGGGTGGTAAAGACAGTCTCGCCCGAGAGCAGGGCGCATTTTTGCTCTAAGTTCAGTTTCTGGATGATGTCAGCGTGTTTCATAAAATACTACTCCTGCTCCAAAAAGAAAGGGGGCGGGCGTTCTGCCCGCCGCCCCTTTCGGTTTTGTGTTACTCAGACGGTTTTGATGTTGTCCTCTTTCTTTTTGCGGAAGCGGAAGATGGTCAGGATGACCAGGACCGCAATCAGACCGCCGCAGACGCCATCCACCGCGTAGATGACCTTCTGGTAAGGCTCGACCTTTGCCAGATAACGGCTGCCCGGCATACCGCCGTTCATTGCCTTGGAGTTTGCAATAGTATACAGGATGTTGTGGACTGCCTCACGGCCATAGTGATAATCCGAAACATCATTCTTGTTGAAGGTATAGCGTGCGCCGGTGGGCAGGTTGGTCAGCTTGCCATCAGCACCCGCCTGGATCATCTGGCCAGCATCCATAAAGACACCGGTGTTTGCATTATCGGTGATGATAAAGCCGTGGAAGCCCCACTCGTTGCGCAGCAGGCCGGTGATCATGTTGTAGTTGCCGCCGGCCCAGGTATAGCCAACGCGGTTGAAGGAGGTCATGATGCCGGTGACGGACGGGATCTCGGTGGTGGCATTGCTGTAAGTGCCGTCGCCGTTGTCCTTTGCATAGTTCATCTCGACCTTATCAGACTTGACGCACATCTCAAAGGGCTTGAGGTAGATCTCGCGGGCCGCCTGCTCGTTCAGGAAGGTCGCAATGCTGTACTGGCCTTCACGGTCGCCGCGGTGGTCCTCCTGATCGTTGATGGCGTAGTGCTTGACAAAGACATACATACCGCGGGAGGCGACACCCTCACACTCGAGGGAAGCAATGTGACCGCCGATGAACGGATCCTCGGAGTAATACTCGCTGTTGCGGCCGGAGAATGCAGTGCGGTGCATGTTGACTGCCGGTGCATACCAGCCATCGACATCCAGATAGTAGGACTCGTCGCCAATGTTCTCGCCGTAGTGAGTGGCCAGATCATCGTTGTAGGTCTGGGCCAGAACGATGACGCCGCAGTGGGTGATGTTGCCCTTGAAGTAGAAGTTGCCGCTTGCATCAACGCCATAGTTGACCAGGCCGGTGGCAGCGTCGCGATCGGTCGTGGAGAGCTTATCCACCGACTTGATGGCAGCCGTGCCATAGCCGGACTGGGTGATCAGGGTCTGATAATCGCTGGGGGTCAGCTGGTCGAGCAGGTCGTTCCACTTGGGGTCGTTGTAATCCAGACCACGCATATCGATCAGGCCGAGGCCGTTGTCCTTGCCGTAGACAAGCTCATCGGTCAGGGTAGAAGGATCGGTGGTGTTCAGGGAATCGAAGGAATCCAGCTTTGCCAGATCCTCGCTGCTGATGGTCTTATAGTAAGTATAGGAAGCGGGGTTGCCGTTTGCATCGGTGCCGTTAATGGGGTTGCCCCAAGTGCTGATCTGGTCGCTGACTTCGCCGTCAACGGTCGGCCAGGTGCCAGTCCAGTCACTGCGGGAGAGATACTGCAGCCCGCCGTTTGCATGGTCGAGCTGATTGGTGATCTCCACGCCGGTGGTGGTGTCGTTCTTATAGGTCGTGGTATCCACGGTGCCGTTGGCCGGGGTATAGGTCGCCACAAACTCAGTGTTGCCATCGGCGGTCATGCCGTCTTCCACGGTCTTGCCCTTGACAGCAAGGATGTTGTTGACGGCATCGTGTGCGTTCTTGGCGGCGGTGATGTAGTAGTCACCGGCATCCAGAATGTAGGTCTTGGCGTTGGTGTAGTCGTAGGACTTCAGCTGTTCCTGATCGAAGGTGACCGTAACGGTCTCGCTTGCACCGGGAGCCAGCTCCGAGGTCTTGGCGTAACCGACCAGTTCAACCGCAGCCTTTTCCACCTTGTTGGTCTTGTCATAATCGGTGTAGGGGCTCTGTGCATACACTTCCACAACGTCCTTGCCGGCAACAGAACCGGTGTTGGTCACCTTGACCGTGACGGTGCAGGTGTCGCCATCCCAGCTGGTGTTGTAGTCGGACCAATCAAAGGTGGTGTAGGACAGGCCGTAGCCGAAGGGATACATCACAGCGTCATCGTAGTTGTAATCGCCTGCGTTGCCCTGACCGAGGACCTTGTCCTCGTAACGGGTCTCGTAATAGCGGTAGCCAACATAGATGCCCTCTTTGTAGCTGACGTAGTTGTACTTGGTCAGGTTACCATTCTCGTCATAGTAGGCAAAGTCGCCGAAGTTCTGCGCCGCCGGGCTGTTCATGGCATCCACTTCATAGGTATCCACGGTGCGGCCGGAAGGATTGACCTTGCCGGAGAAGATCTCGGCCAGAGAGCACAGGCCGTAGTCGCCCATGGCAGGAGCCGAGATGACCGTGTGGATGCTGGGATAATCCTCCACCCAGCTCAGATCGACCGCTGCACTGGAGTTGAGCAGCAGCACGACATCGTCAAAGTTGTCGTTCAGGTACTGCAGGATCTCCAGCTCGGTAGAATCCGGCTCCAGATAAGTCTTGGTCTTGTCCTCTTCCACATCGGTGTGGTTGTACATGGAGCGGGGCATATCACGGCCTTCGCCCGCCACACGGCTGAACACAAAAACCGGCACCGTGCCCTGCATGGAATCGGTCAGGCCCGGCTCCGCCTGCATGACGGACAGCGGGCACTCGTTGATGGAGAAGTCCTCGTCATCACCGTAAGAGACCGAGCCGACACCCAGACCGTAATCCTTGCCGTTGCCTTCGGAATAGAACTTCCAGAGGTCCTCGTTGACACCGAACCCGGCATCTTCAAAGGCCGTTTTCATATCGACTTTGTTGCCGCCGATGTAGCTGACAGCAGAATGACTGACAAAGCTAAAGGTCGTATCCGTGCTGTACGGCATCTTTCCGGCATCGTTTTTCAGCAATACAATGCCTTCGGCGGCGATCTTCTTATTCAGAGCGATCTCATCCTCAACCAGCGCCTCCTCTGTGTCAAAGCCGGGCTTGCTGTATTCCATATTGATGCCTTCGGTCTTTGCCTTGCTGTTATCGATGCCTCCACTCTTCAGGCCCAAAATGCTCTGCACGCTGCTGGCATTGGGCGGGATCAGCACATTGGCCGCAACCATACCGCCCGCCAATGCGACACACAACACACCCGAAACGGCAGTTTTGATGATCTTGACCATCATCTTACTGTCCTTCTTTTTCCGTGCCATAACTGTTAGCTCCTTCTCTTTTGGGTACACGACCCGGTTCATAGCTGTTCTCCGGAGTGCGTCCACTCCTTTGCTTGATGTCATTTTATCATATAAACCGCAAAACAAACCGTTCTCCGCATAACCTGTCGTCTCAGATGCGCAATCTGCAAAAGTTTCAAATTAGTCGCAAATTTTATTGTGCTAATCCACAATTTCGAGAGCGGTTTTATTGTGCAGAATAACAAAACGTCTCTGTCATCGCTGTGCGACGACAGAGACGTTTCTCACGATGGGACCGGCAGCAAGATCCGCAGGGTGAACCAGCCGTCGGCCCAATGAAGGGTCATGGTGCCGTCGTGGCGCTGGGCGGTCGCCTGCACGCCCTGCAGGTCGTAGCCGCCGTGGGCGTTGTGGACGGGCAGACCGTCCGCGCCCAGCTCCACGGGCTGGGCGCAGTAGTTCTCGAAGCGGAGCATCACGCAGCCGCTCTGGTTATAGATGGCCACCCGCAGCAGACGCTTTTCGGGGTCGGGCTCGGCCAGCACGCTCTCGATGGCGTTGTCCAGCGGCGCACCCACGATGGTACACAGCTCCCGCGTGCTCAGAAAGCCCAGCTGGCTGCCGTCGGCCACGCTGGTCATGTTGATGCCGCGCTGCTGGCAGTCCATGCTTTTGGCGGTCAATAGGGTATCCAATACCGGGTTGCCGGTCTTGTTCTCGGCCTCATACTGCCGGAGGCCGCTCTCCATCCGGGCCAGAGCCGCGTCCTGCTTGGCCCGGTCGCGCTCGGCGCGGATGTCCGCGATTTGAATTTTCAGCGCATGATAGCGGCTGTTAATGAGCCGGATGCCCTCCTTGCTCCGCTTGTACTGCTCATACTGGCGGTGGAGCACCTCATCCATGGCGGCAAGCTCGCTGTGGAGCGCCGCCTCCCGCAGCTGCTCGTGCTGGATCGTCAGGATGAGCACGCCGCAGAAATCCACCAGCGTGCGGATGTAGTAGACGCTCATGTCCACCTCGCGGTCGCCCAAGAACAGCAGGTTGCTCACCGCGAAGACCATCGCCGCCATGACGACGGCCACGAGGGCCGCTTTTCCGCTGATGACGATATGGCCCTTGGGACTTTTGTGCTTATGCTCCAGCATCCAGATGCAGCCGAAAACGCCGCCATAGACCACCACCAGAAGCAGCAGTGACAGGCCGTCGGCCCCGCTGCGCTGGGACCAGAGGAAGCAGTGCAGCTGCCACTCGGCGCTGGCCGCCAGCTCTGCCAGAACGAAGGCCCGGGCGCAGACATAGCCCGCTTCCAGCAGGGAGATGGTGCGGGTGACCCAGAGGTATAAATACTGTATCCCCACAGCTGCCGCCATGCAGGGGATCCACCACGCCAGCGGAACGCTGCCCGTGGCCTGCAAAAAAGCACTCAGGGCCAGCGCCCATGCCGCACTGGCAGCGATGGTGGCCGTTTTGCCGAAGCGGATGCCCAGCGGCAGGGCGTAGATGCCCACGGCCAGACACTCGGCCAGCGCCGTATACAGGCGCGGGATGCTGGGCAGTGCCGTCATGCACCCTCACCCCCGATGTGGTCGGCCAGCGCCGCGAGGAAGGCTTTCCGCCGGGGGCGGCTGACCTGCAATTCGTAGGGCCCCACCTGCACCATCCCCTGCTGCACGCTCTTCACCTGTGCCAGATTGACAAGGTAGCCGCTGTTGCAGCGGGCAAAGGGCCGCTCGGCCAGCTTTTCCTCAAAGGCTTTCAGGGTGCCTGCCGCCACGAAATCGCCCTCTTCGGTATAAAAATGGACGCGGTGTCCCTCGCTTTCCAGATAATAGATGAGGGACGAATCCAGCCGCCGCATCCCGCCCTCCACCGGCAGGGCCAGATAATGCCGTGCGCGGCGGCGCAGCTGTTCTTCGGCCTTGCGCAGCTGCTGCGAAAACGCAAAATAAGGCACCGGCTTGAGCACATAGTCCAGCGCGCCCACCGCGTACCCGCCGATGGCGTACTGCGCCATATTCGTGATAAAAACGATGATGACGTCCTTGTCCAGCTCCCGCACCCGCCGGGCCGTCTCCATGCCGTCCAGATGCTTCATCTCCACGTCCAGAAACAGGATGTCGTACACCGGGCGGTAATCGTCCAGCAGCTCCATGCCGTCGGCGAACTCCGTCACCGCGAACTCGGTGCCGTACTGCCGGGTGTGCCGCTGCACATAGCCCTGAAGCTGCGCCCGCACCTCTGCCTCGTCCTCGACCAGAGCAATGCGTATCATTGCCGCACCTCCTTTTTTTCGCTATTTCTCTGGTTTTTATTGTAACACGAAATAGGGCGTGTGGCAAATAGGAGAATAAAACAGCAGCCCCGCTTCATCTGCCGCGAGGCTGCTGTTCTGTGATTGGAAAATTTCAGGCTCAGTTCGTCTTGACGGCCACAAGGATCCGGATCTTCTTTCCGCCGGAGCAGCCGAAGTTGTCGTACCAGCCGATGAGCTTATAATCCTCGGTGTTGATTTTGGGCAGCGAGGTGGCGAAATACTGGCCGTTCGACCACAGATACACCTGCATATCGTCGGCGGTCTCATAGCGCTTGTCGCCGCTCATGACCGAAGCTGCGCCCAGCTTATCGATGACTACCGGCGAGAGCTGGAGCATCCGGTTGATGGCCTTGCCGTCGGCAGAACGGCCGATGGCGATACCGCCTGCGATAACGGGGTACTTGGTGGCGGTGCTGTAGGCCACCTGTTTGCCGCCGGAGTAGCAGACATAGGTCGCACCCTCGCCCAGATAGTTGAGGAAGTCGCCCAGCGTACCGCCCACGCTGTCGCCGGTGCGGCGGAGCACATAGCTGAACAGCTGGTCCGTCTTGCCGGTAAGGGTGTTCCAGGTAGAGCTGACGACACTGCCATCGATGAGGCCGTAGAGCACATCGCTGGTGCTGGGAACAAGGATGTTCTTCACATCCTGGAAGGTCTCCTCATCGGTCTTGGCTACCTTGGTGGTGGTCGTGGTGGTCCCAGCGGGGAGGCCTGCGGCCTCTCTTGCGGCGTCCTGTGCCTTGTCGCTAATCTTTTTGTCGATCTTCTTGGCGGCTTCGTCCGTCAGGCGGCGGACAGAATCCAGCGCAGCGTACTCCCACAGGTCACCGGTCACATCGTCGAGGATGACCCGGTCGATTTGGCCCGCAGAATTGGTGGTGTAGTAGCGAATGTCGCTTTCACTCAGAGTTACCCCCGATAGGCGGCTGGGGCGAACTGCCCCAGCCACACCCTCCGACGTCGTATCAATGATCTGCACGTTGTCTGCAAACGGGGTGTCGCCCAGCGCGGTGCCGTCGGCGCTGACGGTGCCGCTGGTGGAGCGGGGCGAGATGGACTGGACGCTTTCGCCGTCACCGCCCACGCTGATCTCCACCAGCTTGCCGGCCGGGAAATTGAGCTTATTGTCCACATTGACGGTGCGGGCGGTGCCGTCGGTACACATGACCGAGACAGCCTGCTGCACCTCAGCGCTGTTCGTCTCCACAAGGGTGCGGGATGAGGACTGGACCACGCCGTAGAACACAGCGTCTGCCGCGTCGCCGGTGAGGACGGAGACAGCTGCATCGTTCATACCCAGCAGCAGAGTGACCACCTGTCCCACGCCGCCGCCGGACAGGGAGGACAGCTGATAGGCCACAGAGGGCGAGGCGATGGTGTAGGTGACCCCGGCCACGGTCACAGAGGTCGGAGCGCTGGCCGAGGGCGAGACCGCCGTCACGCGGCCTGCGGCGCGCTTGTTGTAGATCCAGACGGTGCGGGCGCTCTCGTTATAATAGTAGACATCATAGGGAGAGAGGGCCGCAGAGGTGGTGACTTCGTCGTTGCGGTAGATGGCCGCCGGGGCGAAAGGCAAGACGGTGGAAGCATCTGCCACGAAGGGACCCTTGACATTGTCCAGCAGGACGGAGGAGATGTCCACCTGGCCGTTGTTCACGGCAAAACCCAGGGTGGAAGCGTAGACCTGACCGCTGCCGTTCATGGCGGTGAGGGCGTTGTAGAAGAGCATGGTACCCTGCTCGAGGGTCAGAGTCTCGCCCTGACGGGCATTGATCTCATTGCGCAGGCCCAGTGCGCTGGCCTTGCTGAGCTGAGCTGTGGGGAAGGTACCGCCCAGCTTTGCCACATCATAGCCCAGCAGGCGCAGCGCCATGGTGCAGGCTTCTTCCAGCGTGACGGTGTTGTCCGGGCGGAAGCTGCCGTCGGAGTAGCCGGTCATCCAGCCGTTCTGGACAGCGGTGCGGATGTAGACCGCATAGGGAGCGTCGCTGTCTACGTCGCTGTAGAGGCGGCCGGTGCGGCCCTGTGCCGTGGTGGTATCGCGGTAAGCAGAGAATGCGGTGAGGAGGCGGGCCGCCTGCCCACGAGTGAGGGGCGCACCCAGAGAACCGGCCTGCTCGGCGGTCAGACCGCCCAGTGCCGTCGCCGTCTGGACTGCCGCGTTGGAGCCGACCGCAGAAGCGGGCAGCACCAGCATGGAAACAGCCACGCAGACAGCCAGCAGGAATGCGAGGAATCGTTTTTTCATGGTAAACTCCTTAATCATATCTGAGCGCTTCGATGGGGTTCAGGCTGGCGGCACGGCGGGCCGGCAGGAAGCCGAACAGGACACCGATGCCGCAGGAGATGCCCACGGCGATGGCTGCTGCGTCCGCCGAGGGGGTGACGTTCAGGGTAATATCCGTCAGGATATACGGAAGGATCTGGTTGATAATGGCCGACACGACGTAGCCCAGCACGATGCCGAGGCAGCCGCCCAGTGCCGACGTGACGCCGGCCTCCACGACGAACTGGGTCAGGATGGTGCTCTCCTGTGCGCCCAGTGCCTTGCGGATACCGATCTCACGGGTGCGCTCGGTGACGGACACCAGCATGATGTTCATGATGCCGATGCCGCCGACCAGCAGCGAGATGCCTGCAATGGCCGTCAGGACGCCCACCATAATATTGATCATAGAGGACATCTGCGACATTGCCGCACTCAGGCTCATGACGTAGACATAGTCGTCCTTGCTGACCAGCTTCTTGAGCCGCGACTGCAAAAACTCCTGTGCCTCATCCGAGTGGTCCGCGTCCTGCAGGACCACATAGTACTGGCTGACACTGCTGGTGTTGTTGACGCTCATCAGGGTGGTATAGGGGATAAGAACAATGTCGTCGTTGCCGCCCTCGTACTGAGAGGCAGGTTTGGAGCGGCCCTCCAGCACGCCCACGATGCGGTACTCGCTGGCGCCTACCTTGAGGGTGCTGCCGAGACCGTTGCCGCCAAAGATCTTGCGGTCCACATAGTCGCCGATGACACAGATATTCTTGTTGTCTATCAAATCGGTGTACTGGATGCCGCGGCCCTTGGCCACCTTGTAGTTGTTGATGGTCATGTAATCTTCGTTGACGCCGCTGATGTAGGTGCGGCGGTACTTCTCGCCCGCCACCCGCAGCGTGTCGCCGCCGACACTGGCAATCGGCGAAAGGCCCTTATAATACTCGGGCTTTTCATTGATGATCCTGTACACATCGTTCACTTCCACTGAGCGGGTGCTGGCGGTCATGACGTTGACGGACAGAATATCGCTGCCCATGTCGGAGTAGAAGTCCTGCATCATGTTGGTCATGCCGTTGCCGAGACCGACGATGACGATGACGGCCATGACGCCGATGATGATGCCCAGCATGGTGAGGAAGGTGCGGACTTTGTTGCTCAAGACGTTCTGGACGGCCTGTTTGAAGGTCTCCTTTATCATGCCTGCGTCCCCTCCTCTCCGGCTTTCGGCTCTGCCATCATGAAGTTCGGCTGAACGACTGCCTCGGGTGCGTGGGCGTCGCCGTCGTAGACGACGCGGCCATCTTCGAGGCGGATGATGCGCTCGGCCTGCACAGCAATGGAGTTGTCGTGGGTGATGAGGACGACCGTATTGCCCTGTTTGTGCAGGTCTTGAAGCATTCCCAGAACTTCGCGGCTGGTGTGGGAGTCCAATGCACCGGTCGGCTCGTCGGCCAGGATGACCGCCGGGCCGCGGGCCAGCGCACGGGCAATGGACACACGCTGCTGCTGACCGCCGGAAAGCTGGTTGGGCATACGGTCGGCATACTGCATGATCTGCATCAGGTTCAGAAACTCATCCGTCCGCTTCTTGATCTCGGCCTTGTCCACCTTGCGGTTTTTCAGACCGAATGCCACATTGTCCCGGACGGAGAGGTTCGGGAAGATGGCATAGTTCTGGAACACCATGCCGATGTTGCGCTTGCTGGGGTCCATATCGTTGATGCGCTTCTCGTTGAAGAAGATGTCGCCGCCCTCAATGGAGTTGAAGCCTGCGATCATACGGAGAAGAGTGGTCTTGCCGCAGCCGGAGGGACCCAGCAGGGTGAACAGCTCACCATCTCCGATCTCCAGATCCAGGTCCGGGATGACCGTATTATTCCCGTAGCGCTTTACTGCGTCTTTGACTGATATTCTGCTCATACTAGCCTCCTGCTGCCCTTTGAATTACTTGCTCTGCAGATCGGTGAAGATCTCAGTATACTTGTCCACCAGCTCCGACTTGTGGGCGCTGACGTAGGGAATGTCCTCTTCGATGACATTGATGTCTGCCATCGGGGTCATGGCATCGTTGGTGGCAGCGTCCTTCATAACAGGACGGTTGGTCAGGGTGCTGCCCCAGATGTTCTGTACTTCCTCGCTCAGGATGAAGTCAATGAACAGCTTGGCATTGTCCATGTTCTTTGCGCCCTTGATGATGGTGGCAGAAGCAGGAAGGAAGACAGTACCCTCCTTCATGTAAACGATCTTGACAGGTGCGCCGTCCAGAACCAGCTGAGCACAGGGATCCTCATAGGACAGACCCACCACATACTCGCCATCGGCAACTCCCTTGTAAACGCCGCTGGAGCTTTCGCAGATCTTGCCGTCCACATTCTCAAACAGGTCGTGGACGTACTGCCATGCCTTATCGTCCTCGTAGCCGCCCATTGCAAGCAGCATATTGGTCAGGTGCGCGAAAGCGGAAGAGGAGTTGGCGGGGTCGGCAGTGGCGATCTTGCCCTTCAGGGCCGGGTTCAGCAGATCCTCGTAGCCCTCGATCTTGATGTCACCGATGAGGTCGGTGTTGACGATGAGGACGCTGCCGTCCAGCACATTGCCGGTGATGAAGCCGCACTTGTTCTTGTAGGCGTCGATGACGTTTGCATCGTTGGCGGAAACATACGGCTCCCACAGGTCCTCGTTGGTGTACATCTGCGACCAGGAGCCGCCGAACAGGACATCTGCGTAGGGATCGTTCTTTTCGGACTGGATACGCTTGACCAGTTCGCCGGTGCCGGCCTGGATCAGCTCGACATTGACGCCGTATTTCTCCTCAAACAGAGGAATGGTGGCGTTCAGCAGGCCCTCAGAGTTGGGCGAGTAGATCACGAGGTCGCCGCCGCCCTGTGCAGCAGAACCAGAAGCGGCAGTGGAAGCAGCGGTAGAACCGGCAGAAGAGGTGCTGGCGGAGGAGCCGCCGCAAGCGCTCAGAGCAGCAGAAGCTGCGATAACACCGGTAGCCATCAGGAACGAACGACGAGAAATCTTTTTCATAGTAAAAACCTCCATTTTTTACCTGAAACCTTTCGATAGTCCCATTTTAATGCTTCTAGCACAAAAATAATACTCAAATTGCAGAACAAATGGAAAAAATACCGAACAGCGGCTGTTCGGTATTTTTTCATAGACACTTATTTCAAGGTGCTCTGGTACTCCCGCACCGAGCAGCCTATGTATTTTTTGAAAACGTGGTTAAAATATTTGTACTCACCAATGCCGCACTCCCAGCCGATTTGGGAGATGGGCAGTTTTCCTTTCCGGATGAGTTCCAGAGCGTTCTGAATACGGCAGCGGTTGAGGTAGTCAATGACCGTTGTGCCAAGCTCTTTCTGAAACTTCTGGTTGATGTATCGTTCCGAGTAGTGGAACTGTTCCTGAAGGTCAGCAAGTGTTATCTTGCTCCGGTAATTCTCTTTCAGATAGGCTACGATGCGCAGCACCAGCGGGTCAGTGACCTTATCTTCGCTTAATGGCGGCAGAGCTGTCCGGCTGCGGACGGCCTCTGCCTCGTCCTCCCGCTGTTGGAGGTACTGGTTATCCCCCGCAAGGCGGACAGCCTTCTCCAGCGCAGTACGCATCTCGTCCATGTCGAGAGGCTTGAGCACATAATCCGATACGCCGTTCCGGATAGCCTGCTGGGCGTACTCAAACTCCGAGTAGCCTGTCAGGATGATGGCGATATAGTTGAATTTCTCCCGGGTGTCGGCGATCATCTCAAGACCGTTTTTTACCGGCATGGTAATGTCGGTAATGACGATGTCAGGCTGCAGTTCGGCGATCTTTTCTTCACCCACTGCCCCATTCTCTGCCTCGCCCACCACCGAGCAGCCGTACTCCTCCCACGGCACCGAGTAGCGAATGCCCTTGCGGATGATCTCTTCATCTTCTACAAGCAGAACGCGATACATGGTTTACATTCCTCCCAGCCGGAGCTTGAGTTTCACCGTGAAGCCTTCGCCCTCGGTGCTGTCGATGGTCAGTCCGCTGTCACCGCCGTAGCCCAGCCAGATGCGGCGGTTGATGTTCTGCAGACCATTGTGCTCGATGTTCACTTCATCCGAGCGCAGGATGTCACGCAGATGTTCCAGCATGGTCTCGTCCACGCCTCCGCCATTGTCCTCTACCGTGAAATAGAGCGCATCCTCCCCCAGCCAGCCCCGTACCCTTATATGGATGCAGGGCTTTTTCTGGAATCCGTATTTGATGCTGTTTTCCAGCAAGGGCTGTAAAAGCAGCTTCGGGATGATGAACTCCATGCAGGCGTCGTCGATGTCGATCTCGTAGGAGAAATTCGCACCGAAGCGGGTGGACTGGATCACAAGGTAATCCTGCAGATATTTCAGATCATCTTTAACGGTGACATTGTGCTTTGTGTTGTTGATGCTGTAGCGCAGGATGCCGATAAACCGCCCGATCAGCTGCTGGGCTCGCTGGGGGTCTGTCGGGATAAGATAGCGGATATTGTCCAGCGTATTATAAATAAAGTGGGGATTGATCTGCGCCTGAAGATTCTGCATCTCCATCCGGTTGTTCACTTCGGCAAGAGCGATGTTGCGCTGGCTCAGCTCTTGAATGCTGCGAACCATCTTGTTGACCTGACGGGCGATCTCCTCGATCTCATCGCCGGTGTCGATCTCGATGATGTGATCAGGGTCCTCCTTGCGGATGACGCGGATCTCCCGCACGAGAGTGTCCACCGACTTTACCATCTGCTCAGTCATAGCGTGCATGATACGGGCGAACATGGCTGCCCAACTCAGCCCCAGCAGTACGATCAGGAGCAGACCCACCAAGAGATAACTGTAATTCGTGGGCGAGTAGATGAAGGAGTAAGCCAACACCATGCCGTTTTCCAGCGAGCGGCTGCTGCGCAGATAGCGGTTTCCGTTCACTCGCACATACTGCGCCGCATCGGCGGGCAGATACTTGTTAGCGTTCTTCTGGGAGAGGAAGGAGGAGTTTGAACAGGCGATGACATCACCGTTGGATTTGGTGAGGATCGCATCGTACTGGTACTGGCCGAACAGTTTTGTCCAGTCGTTCTCATTCAGATAAACTGCCGCAGCACCCTGATATTCGCCATCCCGGTAGAGCGGATGGATCATAACGTATTCTGAGCTGTTGGCTCGGAAGTGATAGACCGTGGTGTAGACGGCCCGCATAAGATGGCAGGCGTTGTCCACGGCGATGCAGTTGAATTCCTGCCGGTGGAGATTCATCTCTCCCTCCGAAAAGGTCGTGAACCGAACATTTCCCTTGGAGTCGGTAAGGATGAGCTGTATCTCCACAAGAGCCGAGACGTTGTAATGGCTGATAAGATAACGCAGGTTGTCCTGATCCTTCCGCAGCTCGGAGAGGAACAGCTCGGTGTGTCCAGCGTCCAGCAGAAAGGCGGACGTGTTATCGTACACCTCATGGAAGGTGGAGGCGACACTCTCCAGATGGTCTTCCCGCCGGGCGTTCTGGTTGAGAGCATTCACAACAGCGATTGCAATGCAGAACAAAAGACATCCCAGCAGCAGGCTTGAGATCAGCTTACGGGAGACGCTCTGCTCCAGCTCCTGCTGAAAGCGGCTCTTTTTGTAGGTGCGATCGCGGTGACGATGATCCATACTTTTTTCGCTCCTGCTCTTCGACAAACTTTGCCATACGTCGATTATAATGCCTTGAATCAGATGAGTCAACGGGCGTGTTGCTGTCATTTTTATTGCATAACACAAAAAAACTGCCCGGAACGATAGGAGAAGGTCGTTCCGGGCAGTTTTGGCAGTACATGGAAAAGAACTTTTTACAGCATTTTCACGGTCATAGCCTCGCTGGTGAGGCCCTGCGCGGTGTTGCTATGGGCAGGGTCATCCAGCATATACCGCAGCACCAGAACTTCGCCTACATAGAGGAATGCTGCCTTGATGGGGATGCTGCCGGAGTCCAGCGGGCTTTCCTGTGCGCCGCAGAGAAGGACGACATCTGCAAGCAATGCGCCGGGGGAGTCCTCGTAATGGGTCAACAGGATGATTTTTGCCCCGGCGGCCTTGGCGGTGCGCAGTGTCTCCATCATGTCGCGGGTCGCGCCGGAGTAGGAGACGAAGAGCACAACGTCGGCCTCGTTCATCAGACTGGCAGTCAGCAGCTGTAAATGGCTGTCGCCTGCGGTGCGGAACTTGGTGGAAAGGCTGGCGAAGCGGGCGCAGATGTCGTTTGCCAGGAGCATACTGCCGCCCTGTCCGAGGCAGAACACCTGCCGGGCCTCCTGCATCAGGTGTACGGCCTCGTCCACGGCCTCGGTAGAGAGGGCGTTCTGGGTGCCGTTGATGGCGGTGAGAAAGCGGGCGTATGCGTGCTCGCAAAGTTCTGCGGTGGTGGCACCGGGCTGAAGCTCCCTCTGGCTGGAGGGTGTGCCGGTGGCGTTGGCCTGCGCCAGCGCAATGCGCATCTCATGGTAGCCGTCGAACCCCAAAGCCCGGCAGAACCGGAACACTGTCGCCTCGGCGACGTTGCACTCCCGGGCCAGCGAGGAAATGGAGAGATACTGCGCTTCGTCCGCATGCTGCAGCAGGTAGTCGGCGACCGCGTGGCCGGATCTGGTCAGCTGGTCCTGTCGTTGATGCAGCAATTCCCAAAAATTTGTACCCATGGTCAAGCTCCTTCGAGCGGGCCGCAATGCCCGCACTATTCCTTATACCTTCTTTTGCCCCCTTCCGCTGCACAGGGAAGGGGGCATCTTTATAAAAAAGTATAAAAGAAGTTTGGCCGATTGACAAGTGTGCCTTTCGCCATAATTCGGAAGAAAAAGCTGTGCAGAGCATCTAAAAATCGAGGAAAAGTATGACTTTTTAATGAAAATAAATTTCAAAATCGTAGCAAAAAGAACGAAAATGATTTTCAAACCGAAAATGACAAACGGCGCAGAAATGATTACAAAACGGCTACAATCGGCGGCAAAACTAGTGAAAGTGGCTAAAATCTGGCTGGTATCCCAGATATTTGTGCGGAATAGACAAGAAAACTTTCTGAAAATTGTGTATGCGACCGATGGACAAAATGAAAGAAGTTTTCTATAATAAGGCCAACAAGAGCGGTCAGGGATGAAGGACCGCCGATATGATGATAGGTAAGGAGAACTTATTATGAAGAATGCCATTTCTCGTCGCTCCTTCTTGAAGGCCGTTGGTATTATGAGCGCAGCGGGTGCGCTGGCTGCCTGCGGCGGCAAGTCCGCTTCTACCAGCACGGCAGCTTCTACTGCTGCTTCCACTGCCGCTTCCGGCTCTGCGTCCGGCGCAAGCATCAAGCTGTGGACATACCCCATCGGCGGCTGGGGCAAGGACGAGACCGTGCAGGAGCTCATCGCCAGCTTCAACGCAAAGTATCCTGACATTAAAGTGGCCGTTGAGTATCTGGACTACACCAACGGCGACGACCAGGTGAACACCGCCATCGAGGGCGGCAGCGCACCCGACCTCATCATGGAAGGTCCCGAGCGTCTGGTGGCCAACTGGGGCGCAAAGGGTGTCATGGCTCCGCTGAACGATTTGTGGACCGACGACGCCAAGAAGGACATTTACGAGTCCGTCAACTCCGCTTGCCACAACGACAAGGGCGACTACTACGAGTACCCCCTGTGCATGACCGCACACTGCATGGCCGTCAACATGACCAAGGTCAAGGAAGTGGGCGCTGACAAGTATCTCGACACCGATAAGCACACCTGGAGCACCGAAGGCTTCCTGAATACCGTTGACGCTCTGTACAAGGGCGGCTACGAGAACGTGGCAGCCATCTACTGCGGCGGTCAGGGCGGTGACCAGGGTACCCGTGCTATTATCAATAATATGTACGGCGGCACTTTCACCGACGACGCTCACACCAAGTACACTGCAGACTCTGCCGAGAACATCAAGGCCATCCAGACCCTGTACGACACCGACGGCATCAACTTCGACGCATCCATCGCAGGCGGCGACGAGATCACCCTG
>OLSE01001630.1_pt1 | contig 16643 bp, 10 predicted proteins | sample 1673191 | NCBI WGS metagenome assembly OLSE01 (sample SAMEA3136764, study PRJEB25190) | human gut metagenome | biome: human gut; feature: human-associated habitat; material: faeces | place: Austria | collected 2013
ACTCGGCCTCCGCCTTGTCGGCGTCCGCTTCCAGTCGCTCTTCCATATTGTAGTTCATAATATTGCAGCCGCACTTTGGGCATTCCGGCTTTAAGTAGAATACGCTTAGCTTGGCACCGCACTTGGGGCATTTGTTTTCCATAAGCTCCTCCTTATTCTGCGTCTGCGGCAGCGCCGGTCAGGTTTTCTCTCCGCTGTGCCAGCTCCCGGTGGATGGTGTCCAGCTTTTCGCCCTCCAGGTCGTAGAAAATAAACGGGATCAGGGACAACAGATTCAGCACGGCGGGAATGATGGTCACAATGGCCCAAAGCAGGAAACGGGTATTCAACTCGCCGCCCTCCGGCAGCACCATATCCTGGTTCACCTGTTGCAGTCCGATCACCGGGATCAGCGCTGCGGACACGGCGGTGGCCAAAGAGCCGGTGAGCTTGCTGACGAAAGTGAGCAGAGAGAAAGAGGTGCCTTCGCTGCGCTCCTTGGTTTTCCATTCCATATAGTCCACCGTGTCGCCGATCATTTTGGTGGGGATCACCATTTTTATGCTGCTTACGGCGGAGTTGAACACGCCCCACACCATCATCAGCGGCACGATCACCCGAGGATCACGATACCAGTGGGCGCCGATCAGGAAGATGGCGCTGGATACCACAGCCTTGACGATCACCGCGCGAATGACGATCTGCTTGGAGGTCCAGCGCCGTTCCAGCGCCGGAATAAAGGTATAGGCCAAAAATCCGGTAATAGTGCCGGGAATACCGGCCACAATGGACAGACTGGCGCTGCCCAGGGTAAAGAGATAAAAATACTGGGTAAAAGCGTCTGCAATGCTCTCCACCGTGCCCAGCACATTGGAGCACACGATCAGCAGCAGCGGCTTGTTCTTTACCAGGCACTTAAAGCAGTCGGAGATTTTTGGCTCCTCGCTTTGCTGCATCACCCGCTCTTTGGTGCACAGCCCGGCCAGGGAGAACAGGCCCATACCGAATGTGCCGGCCACAATGCCCAAGATAAAGAACAGCTGCCGCATATCCATGCCGATCTTGCCGCTCTTTTGCAGGTCAATGAAGATGGAGATAACCGGACCCACCAGGCCGCCGATGGCACCGGAGATCAGACGGGCCGAGGTAATGACCCGGCTGCGATCCTTGGGGTTCGGCGAGATGGCTGCCGACATTCCCCAAAAGGGAATATCACCAATGGTGTAAAAGAACTCCCAAATAAAATAGGTGATACACATGTAGACGATCTTGGCGGTGGTAGACTCCACCCCGCGCAAAAACTCCGCGCCGCCGAAAAAGAGGATAGTGGCGACACCCAGCGGAATGGGTACAAATAGCAGATAAGGCCGCAGCTTGCCGTAGCGGGTACGGGTCTTGTCTACAATGGTGCCCATGATCGGGTCGTTCATGGTGTCCCAGATCCCCATAAAGAAGATCATCAGCGACACGGCCTGGCCGGGTATGCCGAATACAGTGACCAGGAAAAAGGTCAGCTGCATACGCACCAAGTTATAGCCGATCACCTGGCCGCCGTTGGCAACGCCGTAGATCAGGGTTTCGCGAACGCCTACATAGCGTCGCTCTTTCAGTTCCGTTTGTTCCATAGCATATCCCCCTTCTTTTCATGAATGGAAACGGTTTGTATTATTGCCCGCCACAGGCGGTAATTTATGCTTTAGGTGCCAGGCAGTTCTCTGTAAATCGCTCCAGCGCCAATTGATAGGCAGTCGGGTCGGTGTAGTAGCTCCTGGCGTGGACGGCTGCCGGTACGGTCAGCTTTGCCTTTTTCGTGGGGCAGGCGTTATAGAGTTGATCCCGCATAAAGAAAGGCACAAAGTCGTCCTTCTTGCCGTGGATAAACAGTACCGGCACCCGGGCTTTGGCTACCGCCGCAATCGGCGCAGCTTGGTGGAAGGAATAGCCGGCAAACAGCTTGCAGTATAGATTGCAAATGTGCAGAATGGGAAAGGGCGGCAGATGGAACGAGGTGCGCAGTTGGTAGCGGAATTCCGCCCAGGCGCTGGTGTAAGCGCAGTCGGCAATGATGCCTTTTACTTGCGCCGGGTCCACCTTGTCGCTCATCATCAGCACTGTGGCACCGCCCATGGATACCCCAAGCAAAAATACCGGCAGGTCCGGATAATGGATCTTTGCATAGTCCAGCCAAAGCAGGGTGTCTCGGCTCTCGTGGGTGCCATAGCCCATATATTTGCCGTCGCTTTCGCCGCAGCCCCGGTGATCCGGGAACAGCACCGTATAGCCTTTTTCATACAGATAAGGCGCCATAAGGGCAAATTCGCCGGTGCCGTTGCTGCGTGCACCGTGGCAGGCGATCAGTAGGCGGCCGTTGGGCTTCTCCGGAGTCAGCACTTTGGCTGCCAGTCGTGCACCGTCCGGCGTGTGCAGTTCCACCGATCGGATCGGCAGCTGCGAAAAAGCTGCCACGGCAGCGTTGTTCTTTTTTTCATACGCGTCCGGCATGGCGTTGCCGGCAATGCGGTCTGTGATCCAGCGGGGTATGGACACGGTTTTGCGCCATACCAGCTGGTTAAAAATAAAGCCGCATACGAAAAACAGCAGCACCACCGCTGCGGCGGTCACTGCCAACAGAATGCCGATTGCTTTCATATTTTTTCTCCATCAGCCGTCGTGCCGGTCGAGTAGGGTATGCGTGGCGAATTTTGCGCGTAAACGGCCAATGCCATCATAACTCATATTGCACAAAAAATCAAGTTGCTTACAATATATTTTGTATAAAATGTCAATACTCGGCTTGCAATTTGTGCACTTTGCTAAGTTTTTGATTTGCAATCCCAAACGGTTGTACGACTTTACATAGTGGAATCTTTTGGGTGGCAAGTGGGAGAATTGCCATTGCTCTGTGCGGGGAGGTATGGTATAGTGTAGATACTTGTAAAAAACCCGGAGGGCGAAAGATGATTTTTTGCTTAGAAGAAAATCGCATTTTTGTGCTGGAGACGGAAAACACCCACTATGTGTTCGGCATTGACCCGGCAGGGTATAATCGGCATTTGCACTGGGGTGCCAAGTGTGACCCGGCGGATTATGCTTTTACGGAGATCGGTGACGAAAACTCCAATCATTCCATGCTGGACGAATACCGACAGGAGCTGACTCCCTTTGGATCCACCGTGTACCGCACCTGTGACCTGAAGGCGCAGTTTGCAGACGGCTGCCGGGAGGTGGCGCTGCGCTACACCGGCTATCGGCTGGAGGACGATACCCTGCGCGTTGCGTTTGCGGACGCGTACTATCCCTTGCAGGTGCGCCTGGGCTACCGGGTGTATCCGGGGCTGGATATCATTAAGCGCTGGGTGGAGGTGGAGAACACCGGTTCTGCGCCGATTTCCTTTGAGCGGCTGTTTAGCGCCGGGTTCTCTCTGCCCAGTATGGAACCGTATACTTTTGAAAATACCAACGGTGCTTGGGGCGGTGAATTCCTGCCCTGCCGCACGGTGCTGGATGGGGGCAATTTGGTGTATGAGAGCCACCGTGGCGCGTCCAATCATAATCAGTCGCCGTATTTTATCGCCCACCGCGGTGCCACGGAGACCCGGGGCGCCGTGTACTTTGGCTCTCTGGCGTACAGCGGCAATTTTAAGGTGATTGCCGGGCGGGATCTGTACGGTATTACCCGGGTGAGTTTGGGTATGAACGACTTTGATTTTTCGCACACTTTAGAGCCGGGGGCGCACTTTGAGACCCCGCCGGTGTACTGCGGCAAGACGGAGGGATTGGGCGAAATGTCTCGCCAAATGAACCGCTTTTGCTTGGAACATCTGTTGCCGTCCCGATTCCGGGCAGAGACGCTGCCGGTGCTGTATAATTCTTGGGAGGCCACGGAATTTAATGTAAATGTGGCGGACCAGACCCGCTTGGCGGAGATTGCCGCGGGGATCGGGGTGGAGCTGTTTGTGATGGATGACGGCTGGTTCGGTGCCCGCAACAACGACCGTGCCGGGCTGGGGGACTGGTTTGTGAACCCGGCGAAGTTCCCGGGCGGCCTGGACGAACTGATCGGCAATGTAAACGCCATGGGTATGGATTTCGGTCTGTGGGTGGAGCCGGAGATGGTGAACCCGGACAGCGACCTTTACCGTGCCCACCCGGACTGGACCTATCACTTCCCACACCGTCACGCAGATGAGTTGCGCCATCAGCTGGTGCTGAATATGACCCGCAGCGATGTGCAGGCGTATATTTTAGATTGCCTGGATCGGCTGCTGACGGATCACAATATCCGCTATATCAAGTGGGATATGAACCGGCCGTTCTCCCAGGTTGGGGCGGAGAATTTGGCGGATCCCAAAATGTATTCTTATCTGCATACCATGGCAGTGTATCGGATCGTGGATGAACTGAAACGCCGTCACCCGGCGGTGCAGTTTGAAAGCTGTGCCTCCGGCGGCGGTCGGTGCGATTTAGGAGCCATCAGCCACTTTGATCAGGTGTGGACCAGCGATAATACAGACGGCATTGACCGGATGACCATACAAAAAGGCTATTCCATGCTCCACCCCATTAAGACTATGCGCGCGTGGGTAACGGATATTGCCGGGATCAACAAGCCCTGCTCCCTGGACTTCCGCTTCCATATCGCCATGCAGGGGGCACTGGGCCTGGGCGGTAATTTGGAGAAGTACAGTCCGGAAGAGCTGGAGATCTGCCGCCGCAATGTGGCGCTGTATAAGGAGATCCGCCCGCTGGTGCAGTTCGGCGACCTGTATCGGATCCTGGATGCGGATCGGGACGAGGTGCTTTGCAATCAGTATGTCAGCCGGGACAAAATGCAGGCGGTTTTGTTCCTGAGTGCCCGGGGCACCCGATTCTTTAAAAAAAAGATGAACCTGCCCTTTGCGGGCTTGGCGCCGGACAGGGCGTATGCTTTTACATTGGACGGCGTGGCGTATAAGAAAGGCGGCGCCTTCCTCATGGAAGTGGGTTTGCCCGTCTATGTGCGTGGTGCCGATTATAATCAAATCGTTCGCTTGACCGCAGTAGAATAAGTGAAAAAGAATAGAAAAAGACCGGGTATTGCCGGCGCCTAACAGGCGCGGGTGTTTACTCGGTCTTTTATTTCTGTATTCCGATTTTAGTGCCAGCCGTCACAGTAGTCTTTGTTGTGGGCAATGTAGGCGTCGGTCAGGGCGCAGGCCAGGGAATAGCTGTTCACCAGCGGGTGCAGGGTCAGGGCCTGCACGGCGGCGGCGCGGCTTTTCTCCCGAATGGCTTTGGAGGCCAGACGCTCGTAGTTCTTCACCCGGCGGATCAGTTCCAGGTTTTGCTCGTCTACGGCACCGATTCGATGGGGTGTGCAGCCCTTTGGCCCCACCTCACAGGTGACCTCCACTACATCGTCCGGTCGCAGGCCGTCAATGGCGTTGCCGTTTGGCACGCACAGGATCATGGGGCCGGTTTGGCCGCTTTGGGCGTTTTCTATGAATTTCAGCGCCACACCGGCGTAGCCGCCGTCGTCTTCTTCATAAATATTAAAGTGCCAGGGCTGGCTGCGTTTCTCGCCGGTCTCGCTGGCCATATAACTGCCCTCTCGCATACCGTACCATTTATTGAATACCGCCAGGCAGCCTTCAAAGTCGTTTTCAATATCCATTTGGCGCAGCTGGGCGGTCATTTGCCGGTTGATATCCAAAATTTGTTCACCACGGGTCTGGGGCGCTTTCAGAATATTGGCCACCGCCTGTTCCCGGTAGTAGAAGTAGTAGAGATATTCGTTGAGCACCGCACCCCGATCCCGCAGCAGTTCTTTAGAGAAGTAGCGCATATCGCTGTTCTTGTAGGCGTCATCGTTCTCAATCAGATCGTGCAGAATCTCTTTGCCGTTTATGGTGATGCTTTTGAAGTAGGACAGGTGGTTGAGCCCGTACACCTCGCCGGTAATGTTCGCCGGATTCGCCCCGTACAGCAGGGCAAAGGAGCGGAGCATGCCGGAGGGCGCGTCGCAAATGCCGTAGGTAAAATCGTAGCCCATATCCCGCAAGGTTTGGGACACGACCCCGGCCGGATTTGTAAAGTTGAATACCTTTACGCTCGGCTTCGCATATTTTTTAATCAGCTCGCAGTAGGCAGCCAGCGCCGGTACGCTGCGCATGGCAAAGGACAGCCCGGCAGCGCCGGTGGTTTCTTGCCCCAGTACCCCGTGATCCAGGGCAATGCGCTCGTCCTTGGCACGCATTTCATCCTGTCCCACCCGAATGGTGGTGATCACATAGTTCGCGTCCTGTGCCGCTTCCACCGGGTCGGCAGTGAGGGAAAAGCGCATTTCCGGGCACAGCAGGCGCGCTACATGCGCCGCCATACCGCCGTAGATGCGCAGCTTTTCCTCGTCATTGTCCATAAAACACAGTTCGTCGATCCCCAGCCGCTTTGCCTTTTGGGCAATGCTTTTTGCCAGGAACATGGAGCGCACACCGCCTCCGCCAAGTACCGTGATCTTCATAGAACCCCTCCTGTATTCCCGCGCGCTTGCGCCAAATTTCCAATCTTATAGTACCCAATTCACCGCCCCTTTGTCAAGATGCAATCTCCGCTCTTCCAAACCCAGGCATACAAAAACGCACAGACAAACTGCCTGTGCGTTTTTTGTTCCACTCCTGCAGATTGTGCAGTATCACAGCTTCTCCAGCAAGGGGAGCAGATCCGGTAGGCGGTGGATCTGGTATTCTACGGTGCCGTCGGTGGGGAGGGGCAGGCGGTTCGGGTTGTACCAGCAGGTGTGCATACCGGCGATTTTGCCACCCAGCATATCGGAGGTCAGACTGTCGCCCAGCATTAGGCTCTCGCTGCGCTTTACGCCCGGCAGGCTGGCAAAGCAGGCGTCGAAAAAGCCCAGTTGGGGCTTATTGGCGCCCAGGTACTCGGAGATAAACACCTGGTCCAGCAGAGGCAAAATGCCGCTGTTTTTCAGCCGCCCTTCCTGTACCCAGCCGGTGCCGTTGGAGGCCAGACACAGGGTATAGCGCCCATGGAGGGCGGAAAGCAGTTCTTCTGCTCCGGGGAGAAAAAAGTGGCGGCTGCTCAGCCGTTCCATATAGTAGTGGTTCACTTCCTCCCGATCCAGGTCGCTGCCCAGGTGAGTCAGCAGCAGGTCAAAGCGGCGGTAGCCGATCTCCGATCGTTGAATTTTGTCTTGCTCCAGCAACTTCCACTGGGCGTCGTTACCGGCACTGTACAGAGCCAAAATCTCATCTGAATAGGGCAGGGCGTAGTGGCGCATGGTTTCCTCCAGTGCCACTTGTTCCGCTTGCTGAAAGCTGAACAGCGTATCGTCTAAATCTAAAAAAATCGTGGTGATCATAGCGAGCTCCTTTGGCTCCAGTATAGCACAGCTGCCGCAGGGTGTGCAAGTCCCAAAAAACGGACGGCAGCTTGTATGCAGGCGCATTTTATGGTATGCTTTTTGCCAAGGAGGTAGAGGAATGGATGCAATCAATTTGATTTTATTTGCGGTGCTTTTTGTGCTGCAGGTGGCGATCCTCATTTTGCTGCTGCGCCGCCGCAGTGGGGATGCAGGGCACCAAACGGAGCTGCTGGCGCGGCAGCTGCAAGCCCAGGACAATGAGCGCCGTGCCCAAATAGAGCGGTTGGAAGCGGCAGTGCAGACTCTGCGGGAGGATAACTACCGTCAGCAGGTGAAGCTGCTGGAGCTGGTCCAGAACCAAAGCGACAGCCAAACCCGGCGGTTGGGTGCCTTTATGGCCGAGATGCAAAAGAGCAATGAGCAAAAGCTGGACCAAATGCGTCAAACGGTGGACGAAAAACTGACCGGCACCTTGAACACCCGGCTGAATGCCTCGTTCCAGACTGTGTCCCAGCAGCTGGAGAGCGTGTACAAGAGCCTGGGCGAAATGCAAAAGCTGTCCTCCGGGGTAACGGAAAGCGTCAACGGGTTGAATCGGGTGCTTACCAATGTAAAGAGCCGAGGCACCTGGGCGGAGGTGCAGCTGGGCAATATTTTGGACCAGACGGTGCCGGGTATGTATGATACCAATGTGGCCACCAATCCCAAGTATAACGGTCGCGTAGAGTTTGCGGTGCGGATCCCGGCGGCAGACGGCAGCGGGCACGCCTGGCTGCCCATTGATTCCAAATTTCCTATGGAGGATTATGCACGCTTGACCGCAGCGGCTCAGGCCGGGGATCGACAAGGCATGGAAAGTGCCCAAAAGGCGCTGGAGCAGCGGGTGCGTGATGAGGCCAAGCTGGTGCGTCAGTACATTTCTGCCCCGGAGACCACACCCTTTGCGGTGCTGTATTTGGCCACCGAGGGGCTGTATGCGCAGATCTTGGGCAGCCGCAGCGGACTGGCGGAGAAGCTGCAGCAGCAGGGTATTTTGCTGGCTGGGCCCACCACGGTGACAGCGCTGCTTAATGCACTGGCGATGGGCTTTCGCACCCTGGCCATCAACCGCAAAGCCACGGAGGTGTGGCAGGTGCTGGGCGCTGCTAAAATGCAGTATGAGAAGTTCGGCGACCTGCTGCAAAAGGCACGCAAAAAGGTGGATGAGGCCGGCAAGGTGCTGGACGAGGCGGATCACCGTAATGACATCATTCAAAAGCACCTGCGCCGGGTGGAGACCCTGGACGACCCGACGGCAGCGGAAGCGGTACCGGAATTATTTGACTGAACAAACCCGATAAAAAGGGCGCCTGCTTACAGCAGACGCCCTTTTGCTTTACGCATACGCTTTGATAATTTCCCGTATCATACGAACATTGTCCTTGGTGTGCAGGGCGTTTGGAGCCTTGTATTCCAGCAAACAGCAGGGAATGTTCAGCTTTTTGTGTACCCAACCGATGGCGTAGCCTTCGTTTGCGGCATAGACGCCGTCTTTCATTTTCTTTAAGTGCAGGGTGCGATTGACGATTTGGCACAGCTTTTTGGTGCCTAAGGTTTCGTTAAGCCAGCCGTGGGCATTGATGTACACATGGGGCTTGCTGCGGAGAATAAAGTCTCGCAGGGCACGGGTCTCTTTGCCCTTAAACGGACCAAAATCCCGGTTTATATCAATATGCGCGGCGGTGCAGCGCCCAAAGGCATTCTTGCCGGAACGTTGTGCGTTTTTGCCGGCAATGGCACCGTCCGGATTGGCGCAGGGTACAATAACCAATCGGTAATTGCCCAATTCCTCCGGGTGGGAAGCAAAGTGGGCTATCAAGTGGTTGGCAATGGTAGTCAGACGCTGCCCGTCTCTGGCATAATCGTCCTCAAAGCCGTGGATGGCAAAGTCAATAAACAGCGTCTTTTTGTACTTGCCGTTTGCCGGGGTGATGATATAGCCTTCCAAATTGCGATTTTGTACGGATTTGCCATAAACCACTTGGGTCACATGGTTGTGGTCTAAGGCCAACTGTGCGGCATTTGCATTCAGCGGCAGCGCCTTGTTTTGTACGCGAACGGTAATCTGTGCCGTAACACCATTATAGGTGCGTACGGTCAGTTGGGTTTTGCCGTTGGCTTTGCCGGTAATGTAGCCTTGCCGAGTGACTGTGGCAATGGCAGAATCCCGGGTTTTGTATGTAACGGTGTAGGCTGCGGTGCCACGGGCAAATTGCAGCTTTATCTTATGGTTGTTGGCACCCTTTTGGATAATCACATCGCCGCCTTTAATGGCTAATTTGGTGGGAGCGGCCTTAACCGTAACGGTACAAGCGGCGGTTTGGCGTCCGTAACGCACGGTCACTTTGGCTGTACCGATTTTCTTGGCGGTAACCACGCCGGATTTGCTAACGGCCAGTACGCTTGTGTCTGCTGAGCGATAGGTGCAGTCGGTAGGGTGGATACGAGAATTATTGAATTGAATACAAGCGGCTTTTTCGCCTAAGCCCAGCGCAACGGTGGTGCGCTTTAATGTTAGATTTTCTGCAGCATAGGCTGTGCAGGTGTTGCTGAGCAAAAACATCAGCAGCAATAGTGCTGCCGCTATGGAAGTGCGGTGCTTCATAACAGAATCTCCTTTTTTCTGATTTGGCAGCGACCCGGGTGCCACTACTGTAACAGTGTATCATTTCTTGCAAAGTGTGACAAGTTGTTTGCGTTTTTTGCCGTATTTTGATATTTGCGTTTATACGCTGCGGTTTTGTGTACGGCAAAGTGCTGCAAAATTGTGCCGCAAATGCAAAAAAATTTGTTTTTGCGTTTATTGCGCCGCTTTAGACTTTGTGGTAAAATAAAGCCGAGGTATTTGATTATGGAGCAACTTTGGAAACAGAATTTGCGGCAGATTGAGCCGTATGTGCCCGGGGAGCAAAGCAGCGACCCGGATCGGATCAAGCTCAATGCCAATGAGAACCCGTATCCACCGGCCCCCGGCGTGGAGGCGGTGCTGCGCAGTTACGACCCGGCAGCGCTGTGCCTGTACCCGGACGCCAACGCCCGGCTGCTCAAGGCGTCCATTGCCCGCCACTACGGCGTGGCGCCGGAGCAGGTATTTGTGGGCAACGGCTCGGACGATGTGCTGGCACTGGCCTTTCAGTCCTTTTTTAACAGCGACAAGCCCATTGCCTTTCCGGATATTACTTACAGCTTTTACCCGGTGTGGTGCCGGCTGTTTCACATTCCTTTTGTGACCTACCCGCTGACGGCGGATTTTCGCATTGATCCGGCGGATTACGCGGCACCTAACGGTGGCGTGGTGCTACCCAATCCCAATGCTCCCACCTCTATCGGTGAGGACCTGCCCTTTGTGCAGGCGCTCTTGGAGGGCAATCGGGATGCTGTGGTGATTATTGATGAGGCCTATGCGGACTTTGGCGGCGTCAGCGCCGTGCCGCTGCTGGCGGACTATCCCAATTTGCTGGTGTGCGGCACATTTTCAAAATCCCGCTCTCTGGCCGGACTGCGGCTGGGCTTTGCCATCGGCAGCGCAGAGCTGATCAGTGTGTTGGAAGCAGTGAAGAATTCCTACAACAGCTACACGGTGGACAATTTGTCTCTGCTGTGCGGTGCGGCTGCTATGGATGATGAGGCGTATTTTGCCAAGACCACGGCGGCGGTGATAACCACCCGGGAGCGGGTGCGCCGGGCGCTGGAGCAGATGGGCTTTTCCGTATTGCCCTCCCGCACCAACTTCCTTTTTGCAACGAAGGATGGCGCGTCTATGCGGGAACTGTTCCTCTATTTGAAGCAAAGACATATTTACATTCGCTATTTTGACCTGCCGCGGATTGACAATTATGTGCGTATTACCATCGGTACCGACGCACAGATGGACGCATTTTTGCAGGGAACGGAGGCTTTTTTGCGTGGAGAATAAAAAAGTTGCGCTGATCTTCTTGTATTTTATCGGTGCCATTCAGCTGGTGGCCGGTGTGTACACCCAGCTGGTGGGGTTGTTTCATTGGGACTTTATGTCCCTGTTTCCTGTGGTGGAGATGGGCACCCAGCAGATCTTGTATTTGAATTTGCTGGCGGTGTTCTTGGTGACCACGCTGATCCATATTGTGGTGGCGGCACTGGTCAATGACGGCAGCTACGGCCCACTTGATGTGCTGCGGGCTTGCCCGCCGCTGACCGTCGTGGTGCCGCTGGTGCTCTTTGGCATTTCCATTTATACCACTCTGGGCGCTACCTCGGCGGGAGAGCGGGTGTTCTGCCTGGCTGTGTCCGCTTTGTATATTCTTGCCTGCTATATTAGCGTGGGCTGCATTGCCGCTGTGCGAGATATGGAAGATTAAACAAGAAAACAGACAGAAAAGGACCTCTGTGTGCCAAACACAGAGGTCCTTTTTTATGCTTTATTTACCGAGAAAGAGTACCAACAGCAGTGCCACTACGGCAATACCGCCTAAGGCGGCAAAAATTTTAACTGCTCGGGAAATGGCGTCGTACACATTGGTGGGCATGATTTGGAAAAAAGCAAAATGCAGCGGCTCTTGCAGCTTTTTGCCTACCAAGTCCCGGTAGCGCAGATCTTGGGTGGACAGGCTGCCGTCTCGGTGCAGCGCAATGGTGCGCACGCCTCGATCCAGTCCCGGGCCGTATACATGGAACCCGGCACCCTGGGTGTAGCCCACATCAATGCCGCGAATATCACCGTGGAAGGCGTTGTTGTGGTCGTGGCCGAAGTACAGACCCTTCACTTCGCCCTTTTCGCAGAAGGCGTCAAACTCGCCGCTGTTTTCCTGCGGATCGGCGGGGGGTTCTTTCATAAAGCCCTCTTTGTCTACCCGCTTTCTGTTCAGCACAAACCACTCCTTGGCGTGGGTGCGGAAGCCCTGTACCGCGCCTTTGGTGGACTTTTTCACCTGCGTGAGCAGGTCAAACACCTCACACACGGGAATGTGCTGAATGACAACGGATGGAATGGTGTGGCCGTATTGTTTTTCATAACTGTCGCGTACGCCCCGATACCAGTCAATCTGGTTTTGGTGCACATGGTCGTAGCCCACTTTCAGGCTGGAATGGCTGTCGATCAGATAAAGCAGATAGCCGGGCCGGTCGCCGTCGGCGATCTCCAGCACGCAGTTGCCCACACCGTCCACGCCGGGGGTATCCTCCCCGATAAAACCGGGGATCTCTTTGTAGATTTCAAACTGGGCACGGTTGTCCAGCCCCACCTGCCGATCGTGATTGCCAAAGCAGATGGCAAAGGGCAGATGCCGCTCCACCACCGGGGCGGTCAGCTCTTTCAGCACCCGGCGCACCTGGTTTACATCACCGTGGAACCCGCGCCCCCAGATCTGGTCACCGCTGTATACCACCAGGTCCGGCTCCTCTCGATCCAAGGCGGCGCTGATCAGCGCCAAGGTGTCCGGGCTGACCTTGCGGCCCTCTTGCGTATCTGCAATTTGCAGGATCTTAAAGGTGTCGTTCTTGAATGTCAACTTCATATTTATTCTCCGTTCTCAGGAATTTTGCCTTTTTTCTAATTTTAACACAAGAAAGCCTTGACGGCAACGCTTTTTCAAATTATAATATGAAGTGCTGTTACGGCAAGTACATCCGCCCGTGGCGAAGCTGGATATCGCAGCAGATTCCGATTCTGAAGGCCGGGGGTTCGAATCCCTCCGGGCGGACCATAAACGCGGCAAGCGTCTTTACGATGCTTGCCGCGTTTTATTTTTTTGCCACTTGCCGGCGCGTGTATCGGAAAAAGCGCACTGTAACAGAACCGATAGGTGGACGGCTTTGTGAACAGGCGGTTTGATTCTTTTCCATTATATATAAGAGAGTTCTTGATTTCATCCGGAAGCTATGTTATACTGAGTATGAACGAACGGTCAGTAAAGTTAGAAACGAATAACTAGAAATTTTGAAACAACTGACCGGGTGCCGTTCTTGCCGATTTTGCCCCCATTTTTGAATTTTGAACGGAGGTAAGAAGATGAAAACAGGAAAAAAACGACTCACAGGTACACTTTTGGCGCTTTGTGCCGCTTTGTTGGTACTTTGCATCGTGCTTGCCATAGGATGGAGCAAGACGGCAAAAGCCGACGCAGTATTGCCGGAGGTGCGGAACAACGGCACGGCGGTTCAGTGGAAATACAGAGATGAACCCGATTGGCGCGACCTTGTGGCGCTTACCGAACTTACGGGTGCTGCCGGAGAAAACGGAAAGAACGGCACAGACGGTAAAGACGGCTCTAACGGTGCCGACGGTAAGAACGGAATAAACGGTGCGAACGGCAAAGACGGCATTAACGGCATTGACGGTACAGACGGGCAAAACGGTAAAGACGGCACAGACGGCGTCAACGGCAAGGACGGCGTGGACGCCAAAAATATAGAAGTGCAGCGAGCCGAAACCCACATACAGTGGCGTTACGAGGGCGACGAGTGGCAGAACCTTGTGGCGATCGCCGATATAGAAGGCCCCGCCGGACAGAACGGTAAGGACGGAGCGAACGGAAAAACGCCGGAATTTCGTGTAAATGAAAACATTCTGCAATGGCGTTATGTCGGCGATGAAATATGGCTGAACCTGTACGACCTTACCGCATTAAAAGGTGCGGATGGCAGAGACGGCGTTGACGGCAAGGATGGCATAAACGGAAAAGACGGCGCCGCCGGTAAGGACGGAACAAACGGACAAAACGGCAGGGACGGCAAAGACGGAAACACCCCGTTTATCGGCGAGAACGGCAACTGGTGGATCGGAGAAACCGATACGGGAGTGAAAGCCGCAGGCGTTGACGGAGAAAAAGGCGACAAAGGTGACCCCGGCGACAAAGGTGACCCCGGCGAAAAAGGCGACAAAGGCGACAAGGGCGACCCCGGTCAGAACGGTAGCTGTTCGGGATATTTTTGCGGAGAGGGGTATGTACCGTCAACCCATCTTTCAGACGGTGCAGTTCCCTTGTACTATCGGGAAATGCATAACCGCGGCGGGCTTATATCGTACAACGGAACAACACTCAGGCTGAAAAAAGGACATACCTACAGTGTGTGTGTAAGCGGCATGGTCAATGCAAGCACAAATGATAAAAGCGGATATCATTCTGTTCGGATGACTGACGGTTACGATGATAACTATTGCAGATATATTACACTGATAGAACAAAGCAGCAGGGGATCAAATTCTCTCTGCTTCAACAGAATATATGACCTTACCGGTGCGAAAAACGATGTTGAACTTAAATTTTCGCTGGAGCAAGGTGATTACAAGACCTATCTGCTTTCATTCAGAGGCTCTGTTACAATCATCGCTCTTGACTGAGCAGATATACACGAAAACGGAGGTAGCAAGAAATGAAAAAACGAATACTTAGTATCCTGCTCGCCCTATGTATGCTGTTCTGCCTTGTGCCGACTACGGCGTTTGCCGCGGACTGCGCGGAGGATCTGGTAGACCCCGTGATCTGGATTCACCTCAGTTCTGATGGCGGCGGCTACTATGACGTTCTAAATGGTACATGGACGGCGGCGGATTTCTTCCAGCCGGGCAAGGCGCCAAAGGGAGCGAAAATCACTGCGGTCATGCCGCCTACTTCTCCCTCCATTCCGGTTAGTGTGAATGTAAACAGCGACGGTACGCTGAACTGCACGAAAACCGAAAACACCACGGAACCAGTACCCAAATCAGAGACCTATACCGTCACCATCACCAGCGATGACTACGCGCCCATTTCCGCTCCGCTGACCGTGCGCCAGTATCTCAATGCAGGCTTTAGGGGACCGGTCTATTTCGATGATGAGTTGCTCTACGGAGATACCTATACTTACACGTGCCGGGTGAATAACCCCGGTGAAAACGGCGTCTGGTCCGCGCTGATACAGGACCCCCAGATGTTTGAAATTTATAAAGAGACCACCGACACCACCAGCGAACCGGGGAAGTCTATCTACACCGTCCACATCCGAGCCATCAAGGCAGGCGCACGCGTAACTTGTATCGACTTTCTGTATGTTTCCGATACGACAATGGCATCGTCTAAAGTTTCCAGGGGGGCTGTCACCGGCGGTGCTGTCCGTACGCGCCCCCTCACCGTGACGGCTGGCAGCGCAACCATCACCGAGGGCAATGCGCTGCCAACAGACCTTGTGACCTGTACCGGCCTGCTGAACAGCGAAGGACGCAAGGACGACCGGGATACCGTACTGGACAATGCTCTGGGCTACCAACTGCTTGACGCAAACAACGAGGAAGTCACGGCGGCAACTGCCCGCAATATGCCCGGAACCTACACTGTTGTTCCCGCTGCCACCCTCAAATCCGGCTGGGGCGAGCGGTATTCGCTTAACAAGGTCAACGGCACGCTGACGGTGGAAAATCAGCCTGACGAGCAGTTTACCCTCGCCCCCGGCGGCAGATACTATTTCGACCTGTCGGCAATGAATATTCCCGGAACGGTAAACAGCAATCTGCCGGACAGCACCCTGCACTATGTGCCGTTTACCTATGTGGGCACGGTGAACGCCTACAAACTCACGTCTGCGATGGCGACCACCGAGGAATATGCACAGCAGAACAAATACGCTCACAGCCTGTTTGTGGCGGACTATGCCGTAACGCTTAAGGTAAACTGGAATAACTTAGATACTGCAAGTCTGATTTTCGGCAAAAATTATGCCAGCGGCGGCGTGGACTATACCCTGCGCGCACCGTCTGTGGGAAGTGGGTTTACCGGTTCAGACGATTCAGAGCGCGGTACGCCCCAAAGCAATGAGTGGGACGCAGTGCTGGACAAGAACAGCGGCTATGTCAAAAACTGGAACGACATATATTCGTGGGGGCAGGACACATCAAGTTACGAATCGTGGTATCGTGCGGTTCGCGGGTCCAATTCGGCCCGCTACTGGAGCAACGGCTATGCTTCGACCTCCCATCCGCTCGTCGGTTTCCGCCCCGTCCTTGAAGTCCTGAACCCCGGCACGCTGGGCGCTGACGGGCTGAAAGCCGTTACCCTCGACCTTGGCGGCGGCAAGCTGGGTAATAGTTCCGAGGATATTCAAATCATCGTGAAAACCGGCAGCGACTTTACCGCGCCTGCGTCCGACGACCTGACCCGCCCGGACGGAGATACAGGCAATTTCTTTATGTGGCGCGGAAGCAACGGTAAATTCTACGCGCCCGGTGCCATTGTTCCGGCTGAGGTGACGAAACTGACTGTGCAGTGGACAGCCCCGACCTACGCCGTAACCTTGAATACGAACGGCGGCACGA
>OLSE01001638.1_pt1 | contig 16553 bp, 12 predicted proteins | sample 1673191 | NCBI WGS metagenome assembly OLSE01 (sample SAMEA3136764, study PRJEB25190) | human gut metagenome | biome: human gut; feature: human-associated habitat; material: faeces | place: Austria | collected 2013
CTTGTTGCGCACGTAGGACAGGATGACGTCGGCAGAGGGAGCGGTGTAGTTGCCATCGCCATCCTTGACGGTGTCGAGGCTGTACTGGCTCTCGATGGCCTCGCGCGCGGTGATGTCGCTCTTCTTGCCGTTGTAGCTGTAGCTTGCCACGGTCGAATCGAGCTGGTCCTCGGTGAGGGTCGCCGAGCCGACGCCCTTGCCGCCAAAGCCGCCATTGCCAATAAAGAAGCCGACCACCGCAGCGATCACGACTGCAACCACGAAGGTGGCAATCATCGTCTTCTTGTGCTTGGATGCATGGTCGTCTTCGTCGGAACCCAGGATATCGTCGTCCTCGTCCTGTTCCTCGGGCATGAGGTTCTCGTCAGCGGCATCCGCGGCAATCTGAGCCTCCAGACGGGCGTCCTCCTCCTCGGCCGTCGTACCGGCAGCAATGTGCTCGGCAGACGTACCGGCGACCAGATCGACCTTCTCGTCCTCGTCACCGTCGGGGCCTTCGCCGCGCTCGATGATCTGGATGCCGTCGATTTCGTCCTTCTCGTCCTTCTTTTGGATCAGACCCATATCAGTTACTCCTTGTTAGGAAACATAGTCCTCAATAGAATACGCCCGACAGAGAGCCGGGCGTATTGATTCTTAGGTTATACGCAAACACTTAAGTACTATTTAGGCGTTTGCAGTCTGCATGCCTTAGGCCAGGTGCGCGATAACGGCATCGGCAAAGGCCTGCGTGCCCACAGCGCCCTCAACGGAGCCGGTCTGGGCACGACGAACGTCGCCGGTAACCTGCTCACCCTCGTCGAGCGTGGTAGAAACGGCGGCGCGAATGCGATTGGCCGCGTCGTTCTCGCCCAGGTGATCGAGCATCATAGCCGCAGACAGAATCTCGGCCGTGGGGTTAGCGATATCCTGGCCAGCGATATCGGGCGCGGAGCCGTGCGTTGCCTCGAAAATGGCGCAGTCGGCACCGATGTTGGAGCCGGGGGCCATCCCTAAACCGCCCACGAGGCCGGCGCACAGGTCGCTCACGATGTCGCCGTACAGGTTGGGCAGCACCAGGACATCGAAGTCGTTGGGGTTCTGGACCAGGCCCATGCAGGTGGCGTCGACGATCTTGTCGTTGAACTCGATATCGGGATAGTTGGCGGCCACCTCGCGCGCAACGCGCAGGAACAGACCATCGGTCGCCTTCATGATGTTGGCCTTATGCACGGCCGTCACCTTTTTGCGGCCGCAGCGGCGGGCGTACTCAAAGGCGTACTCCACAATACGGCGGCTCTTGGCGATGGAAATCGGCTTAATTGAGATGGCGGAATCCGCAGCGAAGGTCTTCTGACCCGAGCGCTCGACGAGCTGCGAGAGCTCCTCGACCTCGGCAGCGCCCTCATCGAACTCGATGCCGGCGTAGAGGTCCTCGGTGTTCTCGCGCACGATGACCAGGTCGACGTCGCGGAAGCGCGAGCCGTCGCCCGGCTGCGACAGGCAAGGGCGCACGCAGGCATACAGGTCGAAGTGCTTTCGCAGGGCCACATTGACGCTGCGGAAACCCGTACCGACCGGCGTGGTGATGGGGCCCTTGATAGCAACCTTGGTCTCGGCGACCGCGTCGAGCACGTGCTGAGGCAGTGGCGTGCCAAACTCGTCCATGACGCCGGCACCGGCCTCTTGGACGTTCCAATTGATCTGGACACCGGTGGCCTCGACCACGCGGCGCATGGCCTGCGTAATCTCGGGACCGATACCGTCACCGGGAATCAGGACTACATCGTGCGCCATAATCTGTTACTCCTCGTCTTCGGCGGCCTCAGATTTTTTAACGCTAGCACGCTTCTTCTTTTTGGAGAGATCCAGGCCAAAACGTTTAACAAGCATTTCGCAAATCTCGCTCGAACGGGCCTTGAGATAGCTGCCCTTGCCGTTCTCGGCATCGAACTTAAGGCGCAGCGCAAGCTTCTCGGCGACCTCGGCGTCGATCTCGCCCTGGCCAAACTCGTACAGGCAACCGAGCATGTCGCGATACTCGAGGTCGCCGTGGTAGCACTGGATGGCCTCGTCCAGAATGGGCCAAGCCTCGCGCGAACGCTCGGCGCTCGTGGCGCCCCACACGCACAGCAGGCGGAAGGCGGCATAGCGCAGCGTGGAGGAAATCTCGTCGAACAGTGCGGTCTCGGCACCCTCAAAGGCATCGCCCAGCTGCTCGGGGCAGGTGGTGGCGAGCGCCGTCAGGGCATCGAGGGCCTCCCAGCGGGTCTGAGCCTCGGGGCGGTCGAGCGCCTCAATCAGCGCGGGCACGCAGGGCACGACGCGCTGCGGATCGCGCTCGGCAAGCAGGTGCAGCACGCGGGCGGCAAACTGGCGGATGCGGCGCGTGGGGCAGCCGAGCTCCTTGACCAGACGGTCGACGGCGTTCTCGTTCTCCTCTGCCAGCTGAAGCTGTGCCAGCTCCTCGTCGGTGAGCTGTTCTTCCTTGTTTTCTGCCATAGTTACCTCTTCTTACTATTTCTTAGCGTGCTTGCCAGCACCCTTGCTGTCATCGGTGACCGAGATGAGTTGTCGGTCGGCCGCACCATTGTGACGCGCACGACGACGCTCCTCGGCGTCGCCCGCGTCGGCGGCGGCCCGGTGAGCCTTGTTGACGTTAAAGACCTCGTCGTGCTTGCGCCACGGGCCGACGGACTCGCCAAAGCTCATCTTAAGACCGGCGATAAAGCCGCCGAGCCAGCCGATCGGCGCAAACTGCACCAGCGGGAACAGCGAGAACACCCAGGTCAGCAGGACGACTGCCGCCGCTCCTGCAAAGTTGGCAATCCAGTAGTCGCGCTTGGTGATGACGCGCTTTTCGCACGCCCACTGGCCGCACAAAAAGCCGATGTAAATCGCAAAGAGAAAGAGCACCAGCGCAAGCACCACGAACGTCCAGCTCATGGGCGCTACTCCCCGTGATGGTGGCCGCAGCAGCACTCGTGGCCGTCATCGTGGCCGTGGCCGCCGCAGCACTCGTGGTCCTCGCCATGGTGGTGGCCGCAACCGCACTCATGGTCGTCGCCGTGCTCGCCGCAACCGCAGCCGTCCTCGTGAGCACCGTGCTCTTCGGGACGATACTGCGACCAGTCCAGACCGGCGGCGATGGCGTCGGCCTCCTCCTTGTAGAGGACCGTGATGGCCTGGGTGCCCAGCTTGGCGCCACCGATGGCGTCGAGCATATCGTAGAGCGTAAAGGCCACGTCGGCACCGGGCAGAGCGAGCTCACGATCGTCGGCGTAAGCGAGCGCTAGGCGCAGGTCCTTAATGAAGTGCTCGACCATAAAGCCGGGCTTGTAGTCGCCGTCGAGCGCCTTGGGCGCCAGGCTCTCCATGGCGCCGGACTTGCCGGTACCGCCCAGGATCATCTGTCGAGTCTTCTCCAGATCAAGGCCGCTCAGCTCGGCAAATGCAATGGCGTCTGCCATGCCGACCATGCAGGCGCCCAGCGACACCTGGTTGGCAAGCTTGGCAGCCTGACCCTTGCCGGCGCCATCGAAGCAGCAGATGGTTGCCGCAAAGGTGGAAAGGATGTCGCGGACCGGCGCGATGTCGTTCTCGGTGGCGCCCACGATAGCCGTGAGCGTGCCGGCGATGGCACCCGACTCGCCGCCGGTGACGGGGCAGTCAAACGCCATGCGGCCGGAGACCTGGGCGGCCTCGGCAATGTCGCGCGCCAGCTCGGGCGAGCTCGTGGTAAGGTCGATCAGGACCGCACCGGGCTTAGTGCACGCGAGCAGACCGTCACCCGCCAGGTAGAGCTCCTCGACCTCGGAGGGATAACCCACCATGGTAAAGACGACGTCGGCGTTCGCCGCGGCATCTGCCGGCGTATCGGCCCAGACGGCACCGCGCTCAACGAGCGCTGCGGCCTTGGACTTGGTGCGGTTGTTGACCGTGACGGGATAGCCAGCGTCCAGAATGTGGCCGGCAATGGGGGCACCCATGATTCCGGTGCCGATAAATGCGACGGAGAGCTTGTTTGCCATGAAACCTTTCCTTTTGGGTTGGGTGTTGTTACCAGGTTGAATACTCGGTGCCAGCGTTTGGGCTGTGAGTCGAGGGCGATTACGGACGCAGCGCTTGCCTACTGACCGCGCACGCGGCGGGCGATACGGTCGGAAAGCGACGCCTTGTCGGCGCGGTTCTTACCCCAAAACGCGCAGCCCACCATGCCGGGGCCCACGTGCGAGCCGATGGTGGGACCCACGGAGCCGCGAATGATCGTGACGTCGGCGCAACCCTCCTCCTTGCGGATGGCGGCTTCGAGCCAGTCACCATCCTTTTCGGCATCGGCCGTCATGATGGCGATGGGCATGGTGCGATCGGGCACGTAGTTCTCGCGGAACGACTTGAGGATGGACTTGAGCGCCTTCTTGCGGCCGCGGTTGACGCCGATCAGCGACAGCGAGCCGGCCAGGTCGTAGGAGAGCTCGGGCTTGACGTCGAGCTTTGCCGTGAGCTGCGCCGCCGCGGGCGGAATGCGGCCGCCGGCAGCCAGTGCGTCGAAGCTCTCGAGCGTAAAGTAGCCGTGGACGTAGGTCTTTGCCTCGTTTGTCCAATCGACCAGCTGCTTGGCGGTCAGTCCCGCCGAACGCTGGCGCACGGCCTCGAGCGCCAAGAGCGCGCCGGTCGCGCAGGGCAGAGCGTTGTCGACCACGTACAGCTCAAAATCGGGATACTCGGCGCGCACGGCATCTGCCGCCTGGCACGCGGAGTTGTAGCTCGACGACAGCGCCGAGGTAAAGCACAGGTAGACCGTGGGCGTGCCCTCTTTGGCGCACTCGGTAAAGAACTCGATATAGCGACCGAGCGACACAGCCGAGGTGGACACGCGGGCACCAGCGCGCATGCGGTCGTAAAACTCCTTGGGCGTGATGCTCGACCAGATGTCGTCTGTGCGCTCCTCGCCATCGATAATGAAGGGGAAACCCAGGATATCGACATCGAGGTTTGCGGCGACCTCGGGGCTAAAGTCGCAGCAGGTATCGACGACGATGCGGCAACGGTTCGAATGACCGGCGGATGCGGCCTTGTCCATCAAAGCGACTCCTTACGTAAAAAGGCGGCCACCCGCATGGGATGGCCGCCAACCGTTAACTCATGCAAGTTAACGTATTTTACTCGTCAAGTGTTTCGATGCGGGGCTTGATGATGCCATATCCACCATTCTTACGGTGATACACCACATTGATGAGACCGGTCGTCGCGTTCTCGAACACGTAGAAGTCGTGGCCCAGCAAATCGGTCTGCACCAGCGCCTGCTCCTCGGTCATCGGGGTGACATCGATGACCTTCTCGCGGACGAGCAGGTCGTCGTCCTCCTCGGGCAGCAGCAGGTCGGCCAGATCCTCGACGCGCTCGACCGGCGCAACATCCGCGGCGCTGGCACCACCCTGGCGGTTATCCACGACCTTGGTCTTGAACTTGCGCAGCTGGCGGGTGACCTTATCGGCGGAGAGGTCGATGGCGGCGTACATATCTGCACCGTGCTCGGCAACGCGAATCACCGAACCGCGGGCACGAACCGTAACCTCGACGATTGCCGGGTTGGGGTTCGAGGGGTTCTTCTCATAGCGAAGTACAACGTCGACCGTCATGGGCTCGATATCGAAAACCTTGAGCGCCTCGCCGATCTTCTCATCCACATGCGCACGCAGAGCATCGGTTACCGTCGTCTTGCGTCCAGAAACCTTGATATCCATACGTGGCTCCAATCTGCCTCGGGGACTTACTGTACTGGCTATGTACCCATTGCCGTGCATTTAATCACGCGGATTCCTAAAGACCCGAATAACGATTGCTTGATACCGCATACCGAAGTCTCGCACTTTTCTGTGGCAAAGTGCGCTATAGGAGGGGGCCGGCGGCTTTGTATTTGGTCCCGAAAATTGGCTTTGACCTGCTAGTTTTATTGGGATGAAAAAGCCGGGCTCCCCCATCGGGGAAGCCCGGCAGTGCGTGTTGAAACCGTGAAGAAGTGTCCTTTCCAACGTATAGGAGACACCACCCCTAGCAATAACTAGCTATTGAGTTTGTTAATGTCGTCGTCGGTGATGGTGCCTTCCTGGCTGGACGAGTTGTCCTCGGAGGATGCGGTCTCATTGTTGGAATCGGAGGACTCGCTGCCGGAGGACATGGTCTCACTGGACTCAGAGTCACCCGGCTGCACGCTAGCGCCCGAAACCGTCTTAGTGGTGAGGTCGTAGGGCATCGTGCCATACCAGACAGAGTGGACCGCCTCGAGCGTGCCGTCGGCCGTAATACCGTCGAGGGCATCGCTCACGGCACGGCACAGTTCGTCATTGGACGAGAGCCCCACAACACCAAGCGTCGAGGGCGCCTCGAGCGCACCGACATAGGAGACCTCGCTCATCAGGCGTGCAAGGTAGCCGCCGGCCGTGGAGTCGCAGATCACATAGTCGACCTCGCCGGACTCGAGCGCCTCAAAGCACTCGTTGATGTTGGAGTAGGTCTTTTGGTTGGCGGTGATGCTCTGCTTAGCAAGCGCCTCCTGCGAGGCCGAGGACATTTGGACACCCAGAGTAGACGTGTTAAGGGTATCGGTGGAAACGCTTAGCGACCCACCATCGCTAGTTTTACCGAACACGGAAGTGGCATCGTACAGGCAGGTGCCGAGCGAGCTAATGTCCCCGTCCGTGGAGTTAATCTCGCCGATAAAGATATCGGCCTTTTTGTCGCCGAGCGCGGAACCTGCCGAGGACGCATCGACAAAGGCGACCTTAAGGCCCATGCGGCTTGCGAGGGCGCGGGCGGCGTCGACCGCATACCCCGTGAGCTCGCCGTCGGCGTCCTGTATGGCCTGCGGCGCATCGGAAGTATCGAGGGCGACCGTCAGGGTTCCGGGAGTGACCAGGGCATCGTCCGACACCGCCGGCGTGACGGTCTCGTACTCGATCTGGTCGATCGTGGGAGTCGTGAACGTAGACAGCGGGTTGAACGCGCATCCGCTCAGGCCCAAAACGGCGATGACCGCTGCGGTCCCAGCACCTAACCGAGCCGCGTGCATCAAGCTGCCCCTCACCATGTCCACTACCCTGCCTTCTGTGTCGTATACGATCCGTGCCCTGCACGGGATATCGGGTTGTTCCCACCAGCTGACCTGGTATTTGACCCCACACTTGCGCACCGGGGTGTTTGCTCGGGAGGCCGCAGCCACCTTCACGACTGACCCGCTCGCCCGCGAGGCGGTATTGCCCCAAAGAAAGTAGAACGGACGGTGCGGCTTACATCTAGGACGCGCCATGATCGCGCCGCGCGCACGCGGTCGCTTACGTGGATCCCTTTGACCGCGTCTGTCTTGGACTAGAACGGGCATTTCGTCCGTCCGCAACCACAGCCTGGTAGGAACGAAGCGCATTATAGCTAAGTTCAAGCTAAAGTTTAAGGTTAGGGGCGTTATTCGCATCGCGAGTACAGATTTTGCGGGTCGGAGCGGACCATTCGTGCCCCTATGAAGCCCGGAGCTCCCCTACGGGGAGCTCCGGGGCACCCGTCTCAGGGTGCCGTGTGCAAAAAACGGCAAATATGAGTACTGTTACCAATTTAGTAGCAGCGTATTACCGCCTCACGAGCCCTTTTTGAGTTCCGCACAGCCTGCTTGGCGCCAAGATATTCCACATTCGTTTATTATCTCTTCGCTGAATCCAGATTATCGGCCCAAGTTTCTTTGTTTTTGCTGTCACTAATCTAGTAACAGTACTCATATTTGCCGTTTTTTGCACAGAGCATATAAACAGACCCCCTATAAAGCCATAGTTTTACGCTGGTTTGAGCCCAAAGCACGCTCGGAGCGTATTCAGCAGAGCATCTTGCCTCTTTCGACGAGCCTCTACGCGATTCTGATATCGCTTACCCATACGCTGGTGGATGCGCCATGCGAGTGCTTCCATCGCTTCCATGTCACAGAGCATTTCGTTGTTGACCGTCGCGACCTCGATTCCCATAGTAATCAAGCCCGTGTTGCGCTTTTCATCATGGATACGTCCCCTCCGAGAAGAATGGCCCAGCTCACCGTTGTATTCCAAGTCAAACCGGGCTGCTTCCTGAAAGGCATCGCAAACCGCATGCGGCATCCCCGAGATCGCCTGTGCACGGTCGTTGAACTCGATCTTGTAGTCGGTCTTAAAGGGACCACAGGCAAATCCGCCATAGGAAAACGGAAGCGAAAACATGGCAAGCATGATGCACTCCATGGGTGAACGCAGGTTTTCCGACAGATAGGGACACAGCCGCCGCAGCTGCTTGGCCGCGCTCCCCTTGCATGCCGCGAGGTAATCTACCAGGCAATCGGGTGTCAGCACGGACTCGACCTCAAAGTAACCGACATCTGGCGGCTGGTCTTTGTCCTTTGCCAATTTGTTCACGACAGGCGAGGTGTAGGGAGGCAGATACTTCCCGCGGTCACTCAGTGAAATCTTAGAGCACAGCTCCTGGGCCAGGGCAAACGCCTGGATACAGCCGACCTCGCGGGCGACGACAACACAAAGGGCCTCGGGAGATAGACTGTACACCCCCTGTTCCACCCCTAGAATCGAGCCGGCGGGCAACCCGGAGCATACGGACCAGCTCACGCCAAGAATGCGGCGGCGCTGCGCTGCAGACCCTACCAGCAAGCACAGATCCTCTTGTACCTCGCTGCTTGCGGCCCCAATCCGCACCAAGTCGGGAAGATAGATGTCCTCGGTCGAGGGCGACGACGTGCGCAGCACACGGCGCTCTTCATCGGGACTGAGGTCCCTCCAGCCGATATAGCCCATCTGCCGGCGCTCGGCGCGCATCATGCGCAGCGCCGAGGCGCCGGTCAGGATTATGGAAGCCGCTAGCTGTTCGCCTGTCGGCTCGTTGCGCCGCTCAATCTTTACTGACACAAAACCACCCCTACCAAACGCGTGCGATAGCGAGGCCACCGACCGCTGCGGCGCCGGCGCGCTTGAGTTCCGCCGAAGCCGCGGCCATCGTCGCGCCCGTGGTGATAACGTCATCGATAAGCAGCAGGCGGCGGCCATGCACATCCTCAACCGTCTCGTACATGCCTCGGGCACGCTCGCGGCGCTCCTCACGACCGAGTTCGCGCTGGTCGCCATGCCCGTACTTGACGAGAGCATCGAGCAGGGGAACACCCGACAGCTCGCAAAATGGGCGCGCAATGGCCTCCATATGATCAAAACCACGCCGCCGAAACGCTGCCGCCGTCGCAGGCACAAACACCACCGCATCCGCACCGGACAGCACACCTCCGTAGCGATCGGGCGCTACGACCTGGGCATGCAGGGCGGTGTCGTAGAGCAGCTCTGCCAGATACGGAGCCAGACGTCGCTCGCCCGCATCCTTGTACGCTTTAATGATGCGCGGCAGCGGATGCGCATAGACGGCGCACGCCAGGCAGCGGTCGAGCGCCTCCGCCATTGCCGAGGACGTGCCCTCGACCGAACACTCAGTGCACAGCAAATCCCCAAACGGGGCGCCGCATCGGGTGCAGCTATGACGTGGGTCGATGAGCGTGAGCGCAGCCAGACAGTCTTGGCAAATAAGCGCACCGGCGCGCTCGCAGCCGGCACATCGTGTTGGCGACAATGCCTCGAGCGCCTCGTGTGCCACCCGCTCGGCAAACGGTAGCAATTCGTCCGCAAACGGTAGGGCACCGGCACCCTGCAGACGGCTCAATATGTTCAGATGGCTCTTCAAGACACAACCCTCCCTACGCTCGGTCGCAGGGAGGGTTGTTGATTCGGCGCTATGATACCCCGATGCGCTCGGGGCAAGGCGGGCTAAATCCGCTCGCGGGCGTTATTCGCCGGCGGGCGGTTGTGGTGCGGGCGAAGACGGGGTCGAGCCCTCGCCACCATCCTGGCGCGGCTTGCGGGAACGGCGACGGCGACGGCGCTTTTGACCCTGGTCGGCCGAGCCCTCGCCACCGCGATCCTCGCGCGGCTCGCGCTCGTCGCGAGCGGCGCCACGCGAAGCCTTGGCAGCCGCTCCCCCGCCATCTCCGGGACGACGGCGCGTGACCTTGACCTCGCCATCCGAGACCTGATCGGCCACGGAGGGCACTGAGGGCTTCTGTTGCGCGCCCGAGGAATGGCGACGGCGCGGACGCGGCGCGCGCTCCTCCTCGCCACGTGACTTGCCGCCCTTGTCGGCAGGCGCATCGGAACCCGAACCACCCTTGGGGGCGGCACCAGCCTCGCGAGCAGCTGCGGCGCGGAAGGCGTCCTCGCGCTCCTCGCTCGACAGATGACGGCGGCGGCGACGTGTGGGGTTCATGCCACCGCCGCGATTCTGCTGCTGGGGCTGCTGAACCTCGCGCTCGCGAGAGGCGTTCTTGCCCGCGGCTGCAGCCTCGGTAGCATCGCCCGAGCCCGCGCGCTTGCGACGACGACGGCCACCGGCGGCCTCCTCGGCCTCGGGTGTCTCGGCCTTACCACGGCCCTTTCCGCGGCCACGGCCCTCGCCCTGGCTCTGAGCAGCGCGGGCATCGGAATCGGCATCGCGACGACGGCGCTTGGGCATCGACGTGCCGGCAAGACGGTCGGCGCTCGACAGGCCATCGCCCACGTCGACGCCGTTCTCGCGGTCGAGCTCCATGAGGGCCAGGCGCATCTCGGGCGACTCGATACGCTCGAGCACGTCACGCGTCACGCAGTCGGGGCGGCAATTGCAGCCCTGCTCGGCGGCCTTCTTTTTGCAGCCCTCCGAGCACGTCATATCGGCCAGGTTGACCTTAAAGACTTTGCCGTTCTCCAGGCGCAGCACCAGCTGCTCACGCGGCGTGTCATACTCCTGGATACGCGCCTTGCCAAGCGGCGTATCGATGAGCGTTTTCTTTTTGGGCGCACGGCTCTTAAAGTCCTTGTACGCCTCGAACTCATAGCGCAGACAGCACATCAGGCGGCCGCAAACGCCGCTGATCTTGGACGAGTTGAGCGGCAGGTCCTGCTCTTTTGCCATGCGGATCGAGACGGGCTCAAACTGTCCGCCAAAGCGCGTGCAGCAGAGCTCCTGTCCGCACTGGGCATAGCCGCCCACCAGGCGGGTCTCGTCGCGCACGCCGATCTGGCGCATGTCGACGCGGATGTGCAGCGTCGAGGACAGATCCTTGACGAGCTGGCGAAAATCGACGCGTTCCTCAGCCGCAAAGTAGAACACGGCCTTCTCGCCGCCAAACAGGTACTCGACGCCGACCGGCTTCATCTCGAGGTCGAGCTCCTTGACCAGGCGGCGGAAGTCGACCATGGCCTCGTCGCCCTGGATGGCCAGGTCGTCGGCAAGCTGCAGGTCGATGTCGCTCGCCACGCGCAGCACGGGCTTAAGCGGCTGACCAATCTCGTCTTGCGGCACCTCGAAGGGATCGGCCGTGACCAGGCCGATCTCGGTTCCGCGCTCGGTGGAACAAATGGCATAATCGGCCTCGAGGATATCCAGATCCTGCGGGTCGAACCACAGGTCGCGCGAGGCGTAGGTAAACTTAACGGGTACAACTAACGGCATTTCAGTGCCTTCCTGATATCGAACAGCATGACCTCGATGGCCAGCTGGGGAGTAACGTTTCTGGCGATGTTGCGCTCGGCGGTCGCGACTGCCTCGAGCGCCCGTGTGGCACCCGCAACATTCGTCGCGGCGGCAAGCCGCCCGATCGTGTCGCGCACGTCCTCGTTCACCACGTCGGCTGCCTCGTCCTGAAGCGTCAGCAGCACGTCGCGCATGAGCGCCCGCGCGCTCGCCAGCGCTTCCATGATACCCGAACGCTCGCGCGCGTTGAGTTCGCGCTTGTTGCGGTCCTCAAGCTGCTTCAATGCTCCACGCGACAGGTAGTCGGCGTTTTGCTCGAGCACCTTTTCCTGCGTGGACTTGACCTCGGCGAGCGGCGCCTTAACGGCGACGATGAGCGACTTGGCGCGGCTGAGCACGTCGGCCTCGTCGGCGGCGATGAGCGAATCGATGGCGCGAACCATCTGACGGCGAGCGTCCTGGCGCTCGGCGCTCTTGAAGAACTCGATGCCACGCGCGGGACTTCCCGCTACTGCGACGGCCATGCGGCAACGCGCAGGGTCCTGACCGGTGGCGCGGCTCACGGCCTGCGCGGCGACGGCGGGCGACACCAGCCGAAACGGCACGCACTGGCAGCGGCTCACGATGGTGGGCAGCATCACGTCTGCCGAGGTGCCCAACAAGATGAACATAACGCCCTCGGGCGGCTCCTCGAGTGTTTTGAGCAGTGCGTTGGCGGTGTTAGCGCGCAGCTGCTCGGCACGGTCGATGATGTAGACCTTGGCCTTGGCACGGATGGGCGCCAGAGGCACGTCGTCGAGCAGCTCGCGGGTCTGGGCAATGAGGTAGCCCGTGGCGCTCTCGGGTGTGTAATAGTGCACGTCGGGATGCGTGTGCCGCGCAACGCGCACGCAGCTGTCGCATGCGCCGCAGCCGTCCTGCTCGCACAGGAAGGCCTGGGCGAGCGCCCATGCGGCATCGAGCTTGCCGGCGCCGGGAGCGCCCAAAAACAGGTAGGCGTGCGATGCGCGGCCGCTGGCGACGGCGTTGGTCAAAAAGTCGCGCACGCGCTCTTGGGTGTCGAGCTTGGCCAGCAGGCTTGCCTGAGCGGGGGCCACGTTACTCGGCCTCCTTGGCAAGTGCGGCGGCGACGGCGTCTTGCGGAATGTCGAGACCGTACGCGCGAACCTGCTCGACCGTCTTCGCAAAGACTTCCTCGATGGACGCGGTCGCGTCGATGAGCTTTACGCGGTTTGGCTCCTCGGCGGCAATTGCGCAAAAACCCTGGTAGACACGCTCTTGGAATGCCATGCCTTTTGCCTCCATGCGATCTGCCGCACCACGGGCTGCCATGCGCAGCGCCGCCTGCTCGGGCGTGATGTGATAGACGAGTGTGAGCGCCGGGTGCGTACCCGCGACGGCCAGGTTGTTGGCGTCGCGCACTATCTGGCGATCGAGGCCATCGGCAAACGCCTGGTAGCAGGTCGTGGAATCGTAGAAGCGATCGCACAGGACCACCTTGCCGGCAGCGAGGGCGGGCGCGATGACCTCGTGCACCAACTGGGCGCGCGCGGCCTCGTAGAGCAACAACTCGCAGGTGTCGCCCATCGCCGTATTGGCGGGGTCGAGCAGCAGGGCGCGAATCTTTTCGCTGATGGCAGTGCCGCCCGGCTCGCGCAGGCTCACAACCTGGTAGCCAGCGAGTTCGAGCGCACGGGCAAGCAGGCGCGCCTGCGTAGATTTACCGGCGCCATCGACACCCTCGAGCGTAATGAAGCTATGTTGAGCGGGCTTAAAAGCCATGGGCGCAGCCCCTTCCTACAAGGCGCGTAAATGCAGATATATCAACCAAGCCATGATACCCCAGTGCTCGGCGCGTCCCAAATCCAACCTAGCCATCGAGGCATCCCCGAAGTTGCGGTGAAATAGGGACTGATTGAAGCTCTGAGACCGCCAAACAGTCCCTATTTCACCGCAACTTATGATGGGGATTTTTGGGCGCTGGGTATAATCGTCGTATTGCATTGAAATGTGGCGAAAGGAGTGGCAATGTCTCGGTATTGCGCCTCGTGCGGCAAGCTTCTTGCAGATAATGCCAAGTTCTGCACCTCGTGCGGTGCACCCGTTGAGCAAACAACCGCGAGCGATAGCCAGCCCGCTTTTGAGCAGACCGGCTCCCTTGATACGCCGCAAGCCAAGGCGGACGACCCCCTCGCCTATCGCCCCGACCCCGCCGCAAGCCCTGCGGCCGTCGAGACCACGCAGCGCATACCCGTCGCGAGCGGCTCGTCCCAACAGGAGCCGGCTCCCGCATACGCGCCCGCTTCGCCACAGACCCCCGCCCCCAAAAAGAGCGGCACCGGGCCGCTTATCGCCGTTATCGTTGTGCTGGTGGCGATAATCATCGCCCTGGTCATCTTCTTTGCAATCAGACCTTTCGACAACGCCGCCACGCAGACGGCTGCCGAGGTAGCTAAGCTGCACCATGACGTCGACGAAGATGACCTAAAGCCTCTCGGCGATCCCAACAGCCTGTACGACGATGACGACGATGACGACGAGGATGGCGGCGAAGCAACGCTCTCCGAGCAGAACCTCTACCGTCGTCTGAGCGAATACTACGACTTGCTCGAAGACCTCGACAACTACGTCCGTGGCTGCGCGCAGAACTTCAACGGCAGCTATCTGGAAGAGGATCGAACCACCCGTCAAAATCTCGCCGACGTCGCCGAGCGCACGGAGGACACCATCGAGCAGTATTACGACATCGTCGAGGACCTGGACGTCCCGACGAGCTCTAAGAACTACAGCTCCTGGAAGGACATCATCGCCCTGTACGATGACCTGGATCACCGCATTGACGCAATCTGTGATGCCTGGGAGATCAGCCTGAAATACGCCAAGCCTGCGGACCACAAGAATGAGATCGTGGCGCCGCTGTCGCGCGACAACGTGGCGGGCACCAATGACAATAAGTACCGCCTAGATTTTGAGGAGCGCTATCCCAGCGCCAAGCCTGTCGAGGTGAACTAGCGCTCTGTCGTTCCCGAGCCGGCAGTAAGGGACGTTCCTAAACTGCCGGCAGAAAAGGAACGTCCCTAACTGCCGGTCCCGGCAGAAAAGGAACGTCCCTAACTGCCGGATAAAAAACGAGCGAGGATTTTGAGGTCCTCGCTCGTTTTTGTTTTAGGTGATGTTTCGACCGTGCGGCTACTTGTCGGCAGCGGTCTTTTTGGTAGTCGACTTCTTGGCCGTCGTCTTCTTGGCGGTCGTCTTCTTGGCAGCAGTCTTCTTTGTCGCCGTCGTCTTCTTGGCCGTGCTCGCCTTGGTCGTGGTCTTGCGGCCGCGGGCGGGCTTCTTCTCCTTGGTCGGGCAATCCATGTTGACGCAGATACGCCACGGACCGCGCGCCGTGTTGACCACCACGATGGGGGCGCCGCACTCGGGGCAGGTCTCGCCCGTCGCCTCGAGCTTGCCGCGCGCCGGCAGCGGATAGCTCACGCCGCAATCGTCATAGTTGGTGCAGCGGATAAAGCGCTTGCCGCTCTTCTCGCTCTTGTGCGCGATCAGATCGCCATGGCGTCCTGCCTCGGCGCACACCTTGCACTCGCCCACCTTAAGGTCGGGCTCGTAATTGGTGGGACACGTGGGGTTCACGCAAATCTCGAAGGCCTTCTGGCGGAACGGCTGGCACTTAATGCGCGGCGCGCCGCACTCGGGGCACACGGCGGCCTCGCCCTCGAGCGGGCTCACCTTGACGCCGCTCGGCACCGGATAGGTCACGTCGCAGTCGGGCCAGCCCATGCAGCCAATGAAGCTGCCGCGGGTCTTGGCGCTCGTCTTCATAACCAGATCCTTGCCGCACTTGGGACAGGCACCCACACGCGCATCGGCCGTGACGGCGTCGCTGATGGCGTCGCCCAGCTCCTGTGTGTGCTTGAGCAGCTCGTCGAGCACACCGGCCAGCAGCGCGCGCGAGTGCGTCACGACATGCTCTTCGGTATCCTCGCCGCGCTCCACGCGGGTCATGTCGCCGTCGAGCTCGCTGGTCATATCGGGGCTCGTGATGCGCGGGGCAAACTGCGTTAGCGCGTCGATGATGGCGATGCCCAGCTGGCTCGGCTCAACGGGATCATTTTTGAGATAGCGCACGGCGTACAGACGCTCGATGATGCTCGCGCGCGTGGACTTGGTACCCAGGCCGCGCTTTTCCATCTCCTGCACGAGCTTGCCCTGGCTGTAGCGCGCGGGCGGCTCGGTCTGTTTGGCCTCGAGCTTAATGTCGAACACGTCGACCGTATCACCCTGCTCCAGCGGCGGCATCTGCTCGTCGCGCTTAAGGCCGTACGGGTATGCCTCGCGGAAACCCGGGGTCACGAGCACGTCGCCCGAGGCCACGAACGGCTCGCCGTTCACATCGAGCTCGAGCTTGGTGTTCTCGATGGTCGCGGGCCCCATGAGCGTTGCCAGGAAGCGACGGGTGATGAGGTCGTAGAGCTTACGCTGGCCGCCGTCGAGCGTGGACGGATCGCCCTCGCCCGTGGGATAGATAGGCGGGTGATCGGTGGTCTCGACCTTGCCGCGCGTGGGCTTCATGGGACCGGCGAGCACCTTTTTGCACACGGGCGCCAGCGACGGGTTGATCTTTGCCAGGTCGCTCACCACGGCGCCCAGATCGAGCGTCGCGGGGTACACGGTGTTGTCGACACGCGGGTAGCTGATGAGACCGGCCATGTAGAGGGACTCGGCGATGCGCATCGTACGCGCAGGCGAGATGCCCTCGGCCGCGGCGGCAGCCTGCAGCGAGGTCGTCGCAAACGGCGTGGGCGGCTGCTGCTTACGCGAGCGCTTGGCCACCGCGGCAACGGTCGCCGTCGCGACACCGTCGACATGGCCGTACGCCGTCTCGGCAGCATCCTTGTCGGTAAAACGCGCCGTCTTGTGTGCAATCTTAAAGCGGTCGTCCTCGGCGGCGCCCTGCGCGGCACCCATGCCGCGAATCTGCCAATAGTCCTCGGGCA
>OLSE01001640.1_pt1 | contig 16541 bp, 14 predicted proteins | sample 1673191 | NCBI WGS metagenome assembly OLSE01 (sample SAMEA3136764, study PRJEB25190) | human gut metagenome | biome: human gut; feature: human-associated habitat; material: faeces | place: Austria | collected 2013
ATGGAAACTAACTGCCACGTCCTACTTTTGAATTAATGTGTTTTGCTCATCTCTATCTTTCTGATACGAAAAAACAGAAACATTTTTTCAGTGTAATATGATAAAAAATATTTTTTTTAATTATCCTGCTGAAAAAAAATAGACAGCCACGTATCCCTGTTATGTGACATGACATTTGAGACGCATATGGAAAGGGAATTCCTGACCGTAAATAACATCACTTTCTTCCTTGCCCTTGATACAGCCGTATTCAGAATATTTCTGGTAAGCAACACCCTCGGCTTTTCCGGAAGCATGACATAAACATCTTCATATTCCCCACCCTGCGACTTATGTACTGTAATGACATCTGCAGGAAGGATCTCATCCAGATCGTATTCTCCCAGGGAAACCGTTTCATCCCCAAGACTTACCGTCATGCCGTTGTGGATCTCTGTGATCACCCCTACATCTCCGTTGCAGTATCCGGCCTTATAGTTATTGCTCACAAATACAACCTTGTCCCCGGCACGGTATACATAATCATGATAGATCAGACTGTCTGCATCTGCGGGGTCTTCTAACGTCCTGTTAAGCACCTCTGTCCCTACTTTCCCCTGCTTGGTCGTACTTAGTATCTGATGTTTCATACAGTCTTCATCTTTGGGATAGTAATACAACAGGGCTCTCTTTGCAGCCTCATCAGACTCATACCGTCCGATAAAAAACTGCTCATCGGCGATCAGGTCAGGATCCCCTTCCAGGATCTTCTTACAATTCTGTACGATGGAGGACTGGGCATCCTGTCTCATGAACTGGTTCAGCGTCACCGTACAGAAGGTATTGCTGTTTAAAAGGTCTCTGAATACAGAGCCACAGCCAACGCTTTCGATCTGATCCGGATCTCCGCAGAGAATGATCTGGCATCCGTTTGGGATAGCGCGGAGGAGCAGATAGAAGATCTCCGTGTCCACCATGGACATTTCATCCACGATCAGAAGGTCGCATTCCAGCTGGTCATTCTCGTTTTTTCCCAGATAGTCATTCCCATAAGGGATCAGCTTTAAAAGTGAATGGATCGTTGATGCCGGATAACCGGAAGATTCCTTCATGACCTGGGAAGCCCTTGCAGTCGGCGCACACATGCACACCTTGGCTTTCGGATTCTTCTCCTTATACAGACGAATCGCACCGCTGATGGTCGTTGTCTTTCCTGTCCCCGGCTTTCCCGGCATAAGGATCACATTGTTTTTATTCATGGACGAAAACAGGCGTCTCTGTGTGTCAAGGTAACGGAATCCCTTTTCCTTCTCCATCATCATGACATCGTTCAGAGTGATGCCAAGGTCTTTGGGGATATCCTTGATACGGTTCAGATGCTTGTAAATGTCGTATTCCTGCAGATACCTCCTTTTAAAGAACAGATAGCCATCCCTGACCATGATCTCCGGGATCGTGTTGATGACTGCAAACAGATAGACAGACGAAACGGACTTTATCCACGCAGAGTGCCTGATCAGTTCATTAAACGTGCGGATATATCCTTCAATCGTGATCCTGGTATTTCCCTTTGATTCGTTGATACGCAGTACTTCTATTGCAGCTGATTTCATCCTTGTCACAGACAGCCTGGAAAGTCCGTAATGCCTTGCCAGGAAATCCTTCTTGATGAAATCCATGTCTACCTTCTCCCCTGCCGAATACGGATCTTTTTTCAGGGCACCTATGGCATTTCCCTCATAAATTGTCTGAAGCCTGGATATCTGGCTGTATTCCAGTCCGCATGACAGCAGCTCTTCATAAGTTGACTGCGTCAGGTTGATACCCCTGAGCTTTTCCATAAGGCTGTCCCTGTATACCTTGGACCTCTTGATCCCTTTAAAGAAAGCCTCTGTGTCCATGTCAAGCAGCTTCATGATATTCCCATCCAGCCTGTCCAGGAGCATGTTTGCGGTCTTTGGGGAGATCCCTTTAATGTCCTGAAGGAAAAACAGACTGCTCTCCCTGGTGTTGGAATAGACCTTTGCTGTCTGGATGTCGTAAATATATCCGTTTACCTGTATGACTTCCATTTCAAGCGGGATACCGGGAATTGCCATAGGGATGACCCCCCGGCAGAGCACCTGATGTTTATCATTATACTCTATGTCTTCCGTAACGAGGAACCAGAACATGGCATATCCGTTCCCCTCGTCCTGCGGTCTGGTCAGTCGTACCAGTTTTCCATGTATAAGCATTTAAGCCACCTCCTGGAAATTGATTTCACATATACTCTATATGACAAAACAGGTTTTGTTTTATCAGACGAAAAAACAATGCTTTGAACAGACTGAACGATGGAGCAATTCATCCGCAGACGAATACATAGAAGCCCCCTCTCAGTCCAGCCAAACGCTCATATCCTGCATCCTGAACAAAACCAGTAACGGATGGGTACTCAATCTGTTCGGGATCAATAAAGCAGATACATCACCGCTTCAGACCAAAACATCCGCGAACCTCCCAGCAGTAGGATTTAACTTTTCTGATGGATACCGGCCACAAAGCAATCCTCCAAATTCTGTCCGCAGCAGAAAGACACTCAGGATTTCCCGGCTCCACATCCAGTTGTATGTTTGGACTCGTTCCCACTGTTCAACTAAAGGTCATCTCTCTGCTCAGGAAAACCAGACATGCCTGTGGGATACTGCATCGCCATTGCTTACCTTCATAAAACAACCCGCTTCTATATGCTGACAAACGCAAGAGAGGTCTCATTTCTGCCACACTACAAACGACCTCCATCCATTTTTCAAGGACATCATCCGCAACGGACTGGATATCCACTCCCATGAGAGAACCGGTTTCCTCTACAGCCATAAACAGAGACATTCCTGACCTTACAAGCAGAAGGAATACCAGGTATGATAAATTCCTTTGTGCATGGAAAAAAGTGAATTCGAATTCACTTTTTTGTATTTCAAAGTATATTATTGTGGATCAGAATCACATAAGCAACCCATCCCATATCACACTCAGATCCATTGTCTGTATAGAGATAATATCCACTCATTCATCAGTAGGACTCCATGGCTCCCTGTGCATAGCTGGAAGGATAGAACCAGAATACCCCCCTGACAACCCATCTGTTGCCGGATTCAGAATCACGACTTGCCATTACCATTGAGCCGGCACTCATTATTATGGGTTCTATATTTAAGGACTATCAAGACAGTGAGAGAAACTGTGAACCACAACTGCTGCCATGTCTGTCGCAGGGTGAAAAAAAGTGAATTCGAATTCACTTTTTTGTATTTCAAAGTATATTATCAAAAATCAACTCCTCTGGCTATCCTGCTGACCATCGAATTCCTTATCAATATCCGCAGCCAAAACCTTACGTACAGCCTATACCTCTCGTTGATGACTTTAAGGACCTCACTGACTTCCGCAGCCAGTAACGTTAAATCTTGTCATATACTGCCCCCTCTGGAACATCATCTGTCGGAATCTCAAAACGGGATATCACTCCTGACTTTGAGAACGGTACCAAAGCTTTTGCTGACAGGAATGCTGAACCCTATCTGCAGCCAAAATCTTACGTATGGCCTATACCTCTCGTTGATGACTTTAAGGACCTCACTGACTTCCGTAGCCAGTAACGTAGAACTTTGCCAAGAACTCCCACTTTGGAGCATACTCCTCTGGGATCTCGAAGAGGTATAAAACTCTGACATTGAGGAAAGTATCCAACCCTGTCCGCCGCTGTTCCTGATGGATAGTAGGAACATAGTAACCCCTCTGTCTGGACCTTGTGAGGAATCTGCTTTGTTAAGCTGATTGACACATCCAGAGATTTATCAATGCCAGAGTTTACATACATGAAGTTAATATGACAGGATCCCATGGTACAATCCCATGCCTGTCATTTGTCCAGTTCGATAATGTAGAGCCTCTGTTGTAATGAACCGGGAGATAATTGGTTCCGACTGTCCTGTGGTATATGTTATTGTAGTACAGTATATTACATAATGCTCTGCACATCTATACTCCTTAGACTCTTCTGTTGACCCCGCGAATGATTCATCTGTGGGACTTTGCTTCAGATAATCAGGATTACCAGAACGAAAACCACTGTTGCTCAAGAAGCCTGCCCCCGGTGCTCCAGACAATGACAGAACTTCTCCTGTTGTCTGTCTCTGCATTCTAATAGTTGTAGTACATAGACATCCCTGGAGTTCTTTTAAAACTCAAGATATTAAAAATAACAAACATGTTCCGCAGTTGCGTTCGTCTGGCAATTCTGACTTCTCACGTTGATTTCTGACAGTTCAGCATCGCTGCCAGCCCGCCTGATTCTCCTGTCTTAGGCTTCCATACTGGCAGCAGCTTCTTTGATATCCCGAGTCCATATAAACTATGTACCGTAATACCATAACGTCCCGTCAGGCTTTTAAAGCTTAAAAAACTAAAAATAACAAACATGTTCCGACTTTGCTTTCTTTTGACAACTATTACTGTTTCTCTATTATTTTCAGACTTCTTTTTTAATTATGATATGAGAATAAAGGGGATTTATTGGCCGGACAGACCATTGGATATCATTAAAAACGTATTACTGCCGAAAGAAAGGCAGGTTGAAACAAATAAATTCATAATAACATACAAATCCTGTTGCAAATTACTGCTTTTGGACACGCAAATAAGACCTTTGTGTTTAAGGTCTTCTAAAATAGTATTCAATTACATTTCTTCGTATCAGGCAGTCCAGCAGAGTGACTTCTCAAAGAATTTTCCTCTGAACGGAATCCATCCGAACTTCTTTGCATCGTTTTTCCTGCTGATTACCGTACGCTTGGATATATGCAGCTCTTCTGCAATCTGCGCAACAGTCAATCCTTTATAAAACAGGCTTGTAACTGCCTTTGTCATTGCAGTCTTCTTGTCATCCATTTGTTTTACGTATTCTTCTTTCGGCATTTTTTTCTTTGGCACATGGAAATATTCGTCGCTTTGAAGACCAAAGACATCATTCAGTGTTTCATTTTTGATCTTATAAGTGGAATCCGCCTTAGTTTCTTTTATATACGCCTGAGGCATGATGATCCCCTGTCTGCGGAATGTCTGGTCGATCAGAAATATGATCTCGTCATCTTCATACCCTACGTCCATGGCAAAACACCAGAACCAGTAGAGGATCTTTTTCATCTGCTTCCATTCAAGATCCTTGAGATCCTTCTTCTCCCGGATCATCCTGCGGAGGGAATTTAGTCTGCGGATCGCTATGAACTGTTTTGTGGTGGAAAGGCCTTCCCGATACAGCATGTCATTGTTGATATATACTTTCAGGGCACGTCCTCTTACAGGGAACCTTTTGCCAACTTCCTCCCATATCTCTGACAGGGAGTATTTTGTTTCCATATTGTAAAGCAACTCTGTTTTTTCTTTTAATGTGCGTACGTCCTTAATACCAGGCACCATGATCCCTTTTGTCTTATAAATCGGCTTTGCACCCGGGCACAGATATGCGATTGCTTTCTCCAGCAGATGACAGCTGGACTCCATTTTCTGGCACACAGGAAACTTTAATACCCAGACATACTGGTACACTTTTCCTTTTCCGGACTCTTTGTAAAGCATGAATGTCGGCATCATGCATGGGAAGGCAAGGACAGGATCTGTCGTTTCGATCCCTACAGCCTGAATGACCACCCTGCCATCATCATCCCTTGCTTTTTCCGATATATAGGATGCTGCGTTGTCTCTTTTGATCCAGTCCTCAAAGATCTTGAACATATAGACTGCCTTGCCGACCATGACCTTCATATCATACTTGAACATCCTGGATACGGATATCAACGCATTCATGTCCTTTCGGACTCTCTTATTTGCTTTCTGTATTTCCATAAATTTTTCCAGACTGGAATCCTCATCGTCCTTCCAGCCTTTCTTTCGCATGGAAACTTCCGCTTTCTTTTTTTCCTTATTATAAAGCTCCATCTGTTTCCTCCGTAATCTCCACACTTGTATAAAGGATCTTCCTGATGCGTTTCAGCATTTTTTTCTCTTCCTCATCGATCGGCTCCGGATGATGCATGTCCAGCCACATAAAAAACGATACAAACCTGTCCGGCAGTTTCCCGTCTTCCATGACACAGACCAGGTCTTCTGATGAAGGGATATAATCAGTTGCATAGGACAGTTCCTTTAATCGTCCTTCAAACTCGTCATAATCCTTTTCCGGTATCTCCATAAAAAAAGCCTCCTTTTACGACGTTTATTTGAAGGATAAAATGAAGAATAGTTATTTTTTTGTGGTACGAAAAAACCGCCTGCCGGTACAACCGACAGACGGTTTTTTTTAAACAGATTTCTCTCTTTACATTCCAATTTCATTAAGAAAATCTTCAAGCTCCGCAGCTGCCCCTGCGCCATTGTCTTTCATCCGCAGGCTTTGGTGGATGGATTCGTAAGACTCAAGTCCGACATCCTTGATACAGTAGATACTGAACTCCTCATCTTCACTGTAAAGATATGCTTCTTTTCCTTTTACTGAAGAGGAAAGGACGTTTTTCAGGATGCCGTTTTTATCGATATAATATCCGATCAGGCTCGTATACAGGGACACTGTCAGATCATTTGTGAAGATCAGAACAGGTGCGTTATATTTTTTAAATGCCATCCTGGTAAACATGGGGATATCATTAAAATCCACCTGTGGGACATAGATACAGATCGAAGGTTCCTTCTTTCCGCTTTTTTTCTGAGTAGCAACTTCTATGTTAAGTTTCTTAGTGACCTCATTAAACTGGGCGATCTTATACTGTCTTCCTTCCTGTCTGGAATCCAGATCCATGATGTGTGCCAGTTTTACTTTCGGATTGTCCGGTTCCTCTTTATTTCCCAGTTCCGTGTCTTCGATGTTCTTTGGCATGGAAATAGCCTTAAGGGTTTCCTCACCCTCATCCGGAGGGGCAACGGACATATCCGCATAAGTATCTGAAACAGAATTTAAGAAGATGATCTTACCGTTCTCATCTTTCTCTTTTGTGATATCGAACATATTCTTGCTGTCCACATCGCCGGTATATTTATAACGGGGATGCTTCTCCAGCGGATATTTCTTATCATAAAAAGGATTTACGTTCTTGACGAATACCAGACAGCATTCCGGGGGCATGGTACGGATTTCATCCATGGTCATGAGTTCCCTCTTCTGCGGTCCAAAATTCATGCCACCGCTGCCCTTTTTCCCTGTGCTGACACTCTCCCCTCTTTTACGTATTGTGGCACATCCAAGCTGCTTGGAATAATAATCCGCAGTTGTCTGCTCCTGGGTTCCCAGAAGGATGTTTGTATCACAGTTACCTATGATGGTTTCATAGTCATCCTTGTACATAGCCTTGATCTGGGCAAGGGATTGAAGCACGACTGTACAGGAAATGTTATATTTACGCATGGTAGATATTTTAGTAGGAAACTCCGGTATTTTTCCGATGTTAGCAAACTCGTCCATCATGAAACGTACGTGGTATTTCAGACGGAGGAATTCTACATCCGGATTTTCCTCGGTAGGCTTTGTATGCTCTGCTTTATAATACAAAGTATCAAAAAGCTGGGAATACATCATGCTTACAATAAAGTTATAAGTAGAATACGCCTGAGGGATGATGACAAACAGGATCGTCTTATGGTCTCCGATAGTGCCAAGATCTATATTGTCCCTCCCGGTCAGGTTTGCGATCTCCGGGATATTGAACGGGTTAAGGCGTACCGCTGCGGAGATAAGGATGGACTTTAACGTCTTTACTCCGCCAAGGGAGAACGTCTCATAATTCTTCCATGCCTGTGATTTTTTTATCTCTTTTGCCCTGAGTTCAGACTCTTTCGTATTGGCATATTCTTTTAACTCCCCATTTTCCAGATAAGCCTTTCCGGTAAACAGCTTGCCCAGGTTTGTATCGTCCACACTGGACGGACCCTTTGCACCCGGGTTTTCATCCATCTGTGCCATCTGGATCATCTTTAAGACCATGGGGAAGTTTTGGTCACCCTTGTCGGCAAAATCTCTCAGATAAAAGATACAGGCGTTTAAAAGCGCCTTTTCGGAGTTTTCCCAGAACGGCTCCCCGCCACTCTTCTCCGGGGGCGTGGTATTCGTGATCAGCGTGTCAACAAGGATGCCGACACCTGCATCATCCCTGATATAACAGAACGGATTATAACAGTTTGAGAATCCCATGTTTACAAGGTTGAACACCCGGACATCATACCCCTGGTTCTTCATCTCTTTTCCAAGACTTCCCAAAAGTTCCCCTGAAGGGTCGGTGATAACAAAGCTGCAGTTTTCCTGCAGAAGGTTCGGCTTCATAACGAATCTGGATTTACCGGTACCGGCACCACCGACGATCAGCACATTATTATTGAGCCTTGTTTTCTTATCCTCCAGGGACAGGCGCACATGCTCCGAATGGATCATATTCATCGGCCCATTACAGGTCTTTTTCCCGATCGGATCCGCATGCTTCCGGTTATAATCACTGTAGCTGGAAGTCCATTTTGCAGAACCGCCTTCGATACCTGCTGCATCATGCCGGAATTTCTGGTTATCCCCATATATGAGCAGGGCAGCGATCACATACAGGGAAGCGCCTGCCCCGTAATATTTCAGATAGACACTGTCAAACCCGATGTGGAATCTAAACCTCATCATGTCATCAAAAGCCCTCTGTATACCATCCAGACCATACATCTGGTAAAATGCCAGGTTTCCGGCAAGAAGGAGGACCAGGATAAACATCACTCCTCCCAGCACAAGGTAAACAGGCATCATGTCATCTTTTTTTGTCATTTAACTGCAGCCGGGGCTGCACCGGCTGACTCCCTCCTATTCAGGATATGCAGCCTAATCCCTTTCCGGTTCCAGATCCGGGCTCTTGTCTTTATCCAGATCCTGGAATTCATCCAGAATATTGTCTCCGTTCTGGTCAAGATAATCCGGGATGTCAAATGGTTCACGCCAGTCCATAGTGGCACGTATGTCGGAATTGAACTGTTCGGAAAACTGCACGACCTGGTCCCTTGTGATGCTTCCGTCCATATACTGGGAAGCAAATGACCTGAGTTCCTGTGAAGAACTCCTGACACAGTTCCCGACTGCCATCTCCACGCTCATCCTTGCTTCATGCTCTGCATCAAAGGCAACTTTCTCCGACTCTTTCGGCTGTGCCATGTTGACACCTTCCTGTTTGGTGTGCATGATGTCGATGGACCTCTGGATCTTATAAAAAGCCTCTGCTTTTTCCGGATCGTTTAGATCCTCTTTCTTGAACATTTTTGAGAGTTCTTCTTTCCGGAGTCCCTTCAGTTCCTTTACTTTTAAGAGCTCCTGGGCTTCCTGCATGGTCATCGGGTCCTTCTGTCCGCGGTTGATGCGGTCAATCAGTTCCTTTCCAAGGTTATCCGCCTTCTGGTCACGGAACATCCGCGGACGGTTCATGCGGTCTACCTGTTCACAGACAAACCGTTCAAATCTCGGATCCCTGCGGTCGCAGAATTCCAAAGCCGGGTTTTTGCCAGCCATGCGTTCCATATAGGCACCGTTCTCATTGATCATCATCACATGGGAACCACTGGCATTCGAGATATAGAACTTTGAACCATTTGCAGCGTGGACAAGGTTTACGATATCCTCCTTGTTTTTCCGCTGTATGTTCATGTAGTCATACACAGCTTTTCCCGTACCGTTCCTTTCCTGCATCACCCCGGCATGGAACGAATCAAAGATCCGCTTGTCTTCTGTCCTGAGGTAAATGGAATACCTTCCATCCTTTTCCCTTTCCGCGGCAAAGAGCATATAGTTTTTTGCTGCCCGGTCTTTCATGTAACTCATTTCGGCAAAATCAAGCCCGGAGATCTTTTCCGGTTCCTGCTGGGCATTAAATCTGCGGATCGTATCCTGGTCAACCTGGAACAGCTTGTGGTTGGCAACCAGGTAATCCGTCCTTAACTGTTTCATGGCATCTTCGTTTTTATCTGCAAAAATGACACCATAGGACTCCTTTCCATTCCGGTCAAAGACACACTCCTTGTATGCGATCCCCAGCTTGTCACATGATTTCATAAGGGAGCGGAGGGTTTCCTTTTCCTCACACTCCATCATCTTTAACTGGCCGCCTTTTTTCATGTAGTTATACAGGGTTTTGGCATTGTTATCCTGCAGGGCCCTTGTCTCGATATAATACCCGATCGCAGAGGCAACCGCCCCTGCTGCCCTGGCGGATGCATCGATAACATTCATGGTGTTCATCATATCCCTCTTAGGATCCTGTACTTCTCTCATGGTGCTTCCTCCTTTCAATATTTTCAGCATTCTGCTGTTTTGATAAAATGGAAAAAATTCGACTGTTTGGGATTCTGCATATTATAGGAAATATCATCAGAAAGGAGATCAAAATGGATGTCATCAATGAATACGAACAGGTCCTGATCGGGAATCTCCCAAAGATACCGCCGCGCCTGTTCCAGAATGAACCGTCAGCCAACGAACATCTGGCTTTGTCCGTATTCAGGTATGCGATTGAAAAACTTCTCAGATGGACGCCCATGGAAGCTTACCGGCTTTTTTCCCCGGCTGTCATAGAGACCATGAAACTGACACAGCTCTTAAATTACATAAATTTTCCAACTGAGCTGACAAAAGACAACACAGAATATATCGTATACCTCATATATCCCAAAGAAGTACCTTATGACTTTGCAAAATATGTGATCAAAGTCTACAGGCAGGTACTAAACGGGGAGATCCGTTATCCAAGAGAATATATGTATGGAAACAAGGGCCTTGTAAGAGCAGGGATCTGCCTCCAGTATGCGATCAAGAATAACATGGTATTCCATTCCGTCGAGGAGATGTACCGGTTCTTCTGTTCCCCTGAGGGGCTTACATTTTTACGGGAGAAAAAGCTTTACCAGCTGTATAAGAGCTTTTACAAGACACCTGTGCAGTTCCTGCACTTCAGTCTTCCGGATTCCCTTAAAAGTGAGCTATATTATAATTACTATACGTTTTTGATCAATTACAAAAAAAAGTACGGGGAGCTTCCTCCCTGTACTTCCTGAAAATGCAGGAGAGGATATCCTCTCCTGTTCTTATTTCAAAATCCTGTCAACTGCCTCCATCGTATCATCATGGTTTACACCTGTGATCACAATGTGGTCATAACTGCCTTTCTTTTCTTCCACCAGCTTCAACAAAGCTTCCCAGACTTTGTTATCAAGCATTTCCACTTCATCAAAGAACAGGAGCCGGATACCGGTAAAACTGTTCAACAGATCTAGTAACAGGAAGATCGCTACCGCTTTTTCTCCCGCGGAGCAGACATCCACATCTACCGGAGTCCTTCCGTTCCTGCCAATACGGACATGCAGTCCGTTCTCCATCTCCATGGAGATAACATAACCTAACTTTATTGCAGATTCGTTCATCTGCTGTTCAAAGAACCCCAGATAAACCTTTGTGTTGTTCTCCATTACGGAACCTTTCTTGGAAAAAGCAGAGGTTAAGGCTTCCAGTACGTTTAACTGTTCTTCCTGTTCCGGAAGCGCATTTTTAACTGCAAGCAGGTTTTCCCTTGTGATCGCCCCGTTCAGTTCGCCGTCAAGGGCTACCTTTTTCTCCTCCAGGTTGCCTTCCGGCATCCGTGGCTCCTCCGGAAGAGGCATAAGACTTTCTTTTAAAGCCCGGAATGCCTGGTACTTGGAGCATTTGTCGGAATATGCCCTGAAGTTAGCCTCATACGCTGCCTTTTCTTCCCGGACAGACAGGAGCTCTTTTTCCGCGGCATCACAGGAAGTCTGGAAACTTGCAATGTTTCCATTCATCTGAGATACATTCGACTCAAACTGGGTGATGACAGGAGTCCAGTCGTGGGTGCATTTAATCCCCTTGACCTGAGGGCATAAGCCTTCTTTTAATGCCGCGACCGTCCTGTTTAAGTTATTGCATGCAGACTGTAATTCCCAGATACTTTTCTTACAGCTGTCAGCCTGCTGCATCAGTTCCGATTCCCGCTTATCCAGATACTCTTTTCTTGCAGAATCCGGTTTCACCGCATGAATCGCATTATACTGTTCCTGCAAAGATTTCAGTTTCTTCAGGATATTTTCCCTGTTTGTTTTCCTTGCCTGGAAATCCCTGACTGCCCGTATCTTTTCCTCATAGGCTCCCATCTCTTTTAAGACAGAAGCAAGTTCTTCCCGGATCTCACCGGAAGCCCTGACAGGAATGGAAAAATCATATCCGGAGATCTTTGCCCTGTTCAGTTTGACCTCCCTTGCAAGATCTTTTCTGCGCCCGTCAAAAATATTAAACGCATTCTGTATCTGTGCATGGCCGAACTCAATACCTGCCGGAAACAGTGTCCGGATCTCACTTTCCATCCGGTCTGTAATGTCCGGGATATAGGAGATGATATCTTCCACTGTCATCCGGTTAGGGATATGCTTCATGATAAAATCAGCCAGTACATCCGGCTTCATCTCAAAAAGTTCCCTGGAAGACGCGATCACCTTGATGGATGACATCCCGGTATTGCACATCTTCGCAATCTCTGCATTGACCGCATCCTTGGTACTCTTCTTGGTCTTTTCGTATCCCATGCGGTGGACAATCGTCCTGTCCCCTCTTTTCCTTTTTCTCTCAACGGTAAGACCGTTCTCAAAGAGGATTGAAACAGACATCTCTTTCTCTCCCTGCATGATCTCGCCGTCATCGCAGCCTTCTCCGCAGAGTGCAAAATTCAGCGCTTTTAAGAACGCGGATTTACCCGCCCCGTTTTCCCGGAGGATGACCATAACGTCATTCATCTGGAATTCCTCGTTTTTGTAGGACTGGAAGTTAACAAGTTTGATTTTTAAAATTTTCATGGTATTCTCCTTTCGTTTTTGGTTTCTGAAAAAATGATAAATGAAAAGATTTCTTAAAAAATCCCACTGCACCTTAACTACAGGGGGATCTCGTCAGCTTTTTCTATAAAAAAGTGAATTCGAATTCACTATTTTGAATTTCAAAATATATTACAAAAAATGCAGTCCCTCTAATGAGGGACTGCTTCAATGATCAGTCTCGGATGTTTACAGGTAACTGTACGAATTTAGCTGTATCCCCTGTATACACCACGACATTCTTTTTACCATAGAAATGCATTTCGATCTCGTCCTCCGGATATGCCTTCAGGATCCCCTTCATGATCGCAGGACTGAGTCCGATCCTTAAAGGTTTACCCTCTACATCTGCGGCTAACTCTTCATCAACCGTTACTTTCCCATCCATGTGGACATTAATGGTACGGTCAATATCAAAGATCGTCGGCTGAGGGACATTCCCGGACATGGCAGGCATCAGGGCATAAGCGCATCTTCCGATCGTATCCATAAGGATGGCCTTATCTACCCTTATCTTGACTACCGGGCTTTTATCCGGGAACAGTCTCTCATACTCGTAGAACCTGCCACCCGTTAATGCCCCGGATACCTTATCCGTTTCGGTTTCCAGAAGAAATCGGTTCTCTCCGATCACGAAAGTTACCTCTTTCTCTATGTCTGACGGGATCAAAGGAAGGATCGCTGACAAAATGGCTCCGCGGATCATGCAGTTTGCATGGATACCTGTCGGCTTAACCTCTTCTTTACGGATGGCGATCTGATGCCCGTCAAGAGCTGTCACCTGGACGGTGGAATCCGCTATCTCAAAATAAACAGAAGACATCTGCGGGTTCTCTTCCCCTCTGTAGCAGGCGAACAGGACATCTGTGATCATCTGCTTAAAGGTATAGGCATTCAGGGAAAGTCTTTTTTCCTCCCCTTCAAGTGCCTGGAACGGAAGGACTTTTTCAAGGTCTCCAACCTCTCCTTTCAGATGGCATCTTTCAGCTTCCATAAAAAGGGCGGAATCTTTCTGTCGGATCGTGATTTCCCCTTCCGGCATCAGGGATGCGATCTCAAGGGCTCTCCGGCAGTTGGTGCAGCATTCACCGGGCTCCTTGACTTCCAGCCGTTCGCTTACCTTGGTCTTGATACCAAGCAAACGGCCTGTGGTCATAAATTCCACACCTGTAGAGTCTGCAGTGATCTTAAGATAATCAAGATCCTTTCCTCCAACTCCGATCCCTCCGATCACCTTTTTCAATGCCTTTACTAAATCTTCCTTTGCAATTCTAATCTTCATAACATTTTTCTCCTTTCGTTTTTTAGAATCGCTGACAATATGAAGAAAAAAATTTTTGAATGAGAAATTAGTCATATTGTCGCCATAGGAGGTGATCAAATTGATCCGTAATCTATGGTCCATTACAAAGATCTGCTGCGGATGCCACGAGGAACCGATAGCCATGAGGCTCCAGAACGGTCCGAAGTCCGTCTTTTATGCCTGCCCGGAATATGATAAGAAATACCATGGGGAGAAAGGCTGTCCGAACAGGGTAAGTACGGAGATCGTGGAGCAGATACTTGACATTTTAGGAGAAAAGATAGAGGAGGCAGAGCAGAAAGGGGAAGAGATCAACCTGACGAATTACAGGTTCACCCACAAGATGGTCGAGTGCGTGGTCTTAAGCCATTCCCCGTTTTCCCTGAAAATCTCCCTGAAGAACAAACGGGCTTTCCTGCATTAAAAAAAGCGGCTTACACAGCCGCTTTTTCCTTTCTTTTTTCTTTTAGGATAAGGCTCAGGCCTTTCATGTCAGAAACCCTGTACTTTTTAAAGCACTGACTGAGCAGATGCTCCATGTCAATGTCATCCACAGAACACATTGCATCTTTGTTTGTGCCCCAGAACCCGCCTATGAGGTCATAATAAACCTGCCCGGAAGATGTGACAGCTATCAGGCGTTTCATACTGCGGCGCTTCGGATTTTCCCAATAATAACAGTAAGATAACTGCACCCGCATTTTACTGTCCGCATCCTCTTGTTTCCTCAGGTACTCTGACAGGGTACATATAAAGACCCTGCGTGTCGCCGTTACATCATCAATGGAGGAATGGAAGCGGAGTCCGCGGTCGCAGCTGTAATAATGTGCAGCTGTTAACAGCTTGTAATTTTCCACTCTGTCTCTTGGGATGCAGTCCTTCGCCATCTCATATACATCAATGTACCTTCCATAGCTGAACCGGTCATGGTTGCGTTCATACAGTCCAACGATCTTATCCAGGTCAAAGTCTAGCCGGTATCCTGCCAGGATCCCGCCCTTGGAAAGAAATTCCTTTATGACAGGAAAACAATGCCTTTCATCCGGGTAATCCGAAAGAAAGGCATTTGTAATCCCATTCACTTTCGTTGCACTTTCCGGAAGTTTCTCATCCGGACGGATATACAGGTCCAGCCTCTCCACTTCCCGCATGGAAAACGGATTTTTTTCATACCGGTACCGTATCGCCGAAAACTGTACGATCTGACATTTCTTTTTCAGACCGACAGTTTCCGTATCCAGGACAACGATCGTGTCATTATTCTTTAACAGATCTATGACCATCTGTTTATATCTGGATGTCCTCCATGTCATTGGCACCCCCTCGACCTGTAAAGAGCCAGGTACTGCTGGATGGCATATAACCCTTCTCTTTTGACAGGATCCTTTTCCGTTGCAGGATCAATGTGTAAATACAGATCCATGGTTGCATGGGAGGCTTCGTTATACTTCGCTTCCTCAAAAGCCTGCTGTACCGTACGGTTCCTGAAGATCCCAAACCCCAGGACATAATTTGCCGGATCCGGAATACGGATGGCATTCTCTGTAAAATACGGTGGTTCAAAGGTTGAGTAGGTATTGCTTGGAAGACCCAGATATTTGATCGCAGCCCGGTCAAATGCAATGTACTGGGCTACCTGTACCGGATAACCCTTAAACTTATCCGGAAGGAGGGACGCTGAAGTCTCCCCGATCTCCGTAACCGTTCTTACAGAGCCGTCAAATATCTTTGATCTCAGTCTGCAGACTACAACCGCATGGTTGACATCCGTCGAACGGACATCAAATTCCATGGACATCTGCGGAAACGTTCTGGACATATAAGCATAGATACTGGTATGGGTCAGTCGAATGTTTCCCTGCATGTCCGTATATCCTACAAGATCGATCACCCCATTGAACAGGGTACTCTGGATTGCTATGTAGCTTTTCATCATAAGATCTCCTTTCGTGTTCTTATATCGTTCAATGTGAAGAATTTGTCTTTGTCTGAAATCCATTTTACAAAAATTTCTGCACTGCCTGTTTTGGGGCGAAAAAAAGGGAAGTGCCGAAGCACTTCCTTTTAGTTGAACGGAAGTTCATCATCAAGACCTTCCGGAATGTTCATGAAACCATCGTCTCCCATTCCGAATGATCCTCCGCCATAGTTCTGCTGCGGAGCATTCTGCTGTGGTACACTCTGCTGTCCGTAGCCCTGCGGCTGGGACTTTGGTGCACTCTGCTGTGGCACATTGTATCCGCCCTGCTGTCCATAACCCTGCGGCTGGGACTGCTGCGGTACACTCTGCTGTGGCACATTGTATCCGCCCTGCTGTCCATAACCCTGCGGCTGG
>OLSE01001644.1_pt1 | contig 16525 bp, 16 predicted proteins | sample 1673191 | NCBI WGS metagenome assembly OLSE01 (sample SAMEA3136764, study PRJEB25190) | human gut metagenome | biome: human gut; feature: human-associated habitat; material: faeces | place: Austria | collected 2013
GTGTATGATGGTATCTATGATTGTATTGTTAAGCATCAGCCTCAGATTATTACTCATGAACAAACATTATTACAAATGGAAATATTGGAAACAGGTATTTCAAAGTTAAAATAATAATTTATTTGTTTTTAGGTTGTAAAGATTACTCAGTCGAGTAATCTTTTTTATTTTATACGATTTTAATAGTACATTACAATTTGTGTAAAACTAATTGAGTATCTAATTATTTACTAAAGATTTGAAAACTTAAATAGGACTAAAAGTACGAAATATTTTACTGATAAATCTAAATAATTGAACTTTTATTCCTGTATCTAGACAATTTATTATTTATGATTATTTTTTTGCTAAGATGAATATGGCTTGAAAAAACTTAATTATCTGCTAGCGAAGATTAAGTACAATGTTTTTAAAAGAGGAGAAGAATTTTATGGATAAATTTCAAGATATATTGATGAAAGTAGGCGTTTTTGCTGCTGAAAATCGTTATCTTTCATCAATCAAGAATGCATTTCAGACTTTTGTTCCATTTACTATTATTGGAGCAATTGGTGTATTATGGTCAAATGTTATTTGTAATGATACCACGGGATTAGGGGCCTTAGTACCAGCGGTAATGAATTTAAGTTTTTTAAATCCAGCTTTTAATGCACTAAATTTTGCGACAATTGGATGTATCAGTGTTGCAATCACATTTTTAGTTGGTGGTGAAATTGGAACAAGTCGAAAAAGCAGTCCAATGTTTTGTGGTTTATTAGCAGTCGTTTCATTATTAACTGTAACTCAAACATCATTAGATATTAAAGCGGGAGGTGAATTAATTCAAACTGTGAGTGGAATCTTTACTAGTTCATTAGGGAGTCAAGGACTATTTACAGGAATGATCGTAGCGATAGTGGCAGTAGAATTATTTTGTGGATTATTTAAACTTGATAAGTTAAAAATCAAATTACCAGATCAAGTACCACCACAAATTGCTAAATCATTTGAATATTTAGTACCTGCATTTATTGAAATTTTGATTATTTCTTTAGTTGGTTTGGGGGTAAATGCGGTATCGGGAGTCTACATTAATGATGTTATTTTTAATGTTATTCAAAAGCCATTACTATATATAGGTGGTTCTTTACCGGGTGTACTAACATTTATGTTTATTAGTTTAGTATTTTGGTCAATTGGATTACATGGTGATAACATGATTGGTGGTGTTTTCAATCCTATTTTAACAACTTTAGCTGTTGAAAATCTTGATGCAATTAAAGCAGGGTTGGAGCCAAGTAATATTGTCAATAATACATTTCATCGGGCTTTCTTCGCTACTGGTGGAACAGGATGTATGTTAGGTTTGACGATAGCTATGTTAATAGTTTGTAAACGTCCAGAAAATAAATCAATTGCACGAATTGCTTTAGTACCTGAATTATTTAATATTGGTGAAGTTAGTATGTTTGGGGTTCCTATTGTAATGAATCCAACTTTAATCATCCCATTTATTTTAGCACCGCTAGTTACTGTTATTTTTGGTTATGTTCTTACAATGCTTCATATTTGTCCAATTATGTATGTCGATTTACCGTGGACAATGCCACCGTTGTTAATTGCATTTTTAGGATCTGGGGGTAATTTTATGGCACCAATTTGTCAATTAGCAGGAATCATTTTATCTGCATTGATCTATTTACCTTTTGTTAAGCTATATGAAAAACAACAGGCACAAATTGAACAAACAGCATAGATGCTTAATAAGCATTACTACTAATAAAAACTAAGAATTAGACTTTATTTAAAGTCATCTTATAATAAAGGTATAGAGATATACCTTTATTATTGTTTAGGAGGAAATGTATGAGTAAGAAATTAGTTGCGTATTTTAGTGCTAGTGGTGTTACAAAAAAAGTCGCACTTAGACTGGCTCAAGAAGAATTAGCGGAATTATTTGAAATTTGTCCAAAGATCGAGTATACAAGTGCTGATTTAAATTGGATGGATGATAATAGTCGCAGTTCTTTAGAAATGAAGGCGCAAAGCTGTAGACCAGAGATTTTAAACAAATTGGATAATCTTGATCAATATGAGATAATCTATCTAGGTTTTCCAATCTGGTGGTATGTTGAACCTCGAATTATTGATACCTTTTTGGAAAGTTATAATTTTTCTAAAAAACAAATTGTACCTTTCGCTACATCTGGAGGTAGCGGTATCAGTAATGTTGTAGAAAATTTAAAAGCTCATTATCCGGAGCTTAATTTTGCTGATGGCAGATTATTAAATAATTATATTGATTAACGAAAGTGGTAGAAAAATCTACTGCTTTTGTTTTTCATAAGATGAAACAAATAAGAAATTAATAATCAATAGTGCTAACATTAAAATAAATTAGAATACGGAGGTCGATAAAATGACAAAACAATTTCCTGAAGGATTTTTATGGGGTGGTGCCACTGCTGCTAATCAATTTGAAGGTGGTTGGAAAGAAGGTGGAAAAGGTATTTCGGTTTCTGATTGTGCCCGTCATCACCTTGATGTTGATGTTGAAAATTATAAAGCTCATAATCATATTACTAGTAAAGATATTGAAGAAGCATTAGCAAGTGATGACGATAGTTTGTATCCAAAACGGCATGGGAGTCAGTTTTATTATCATTATAAAGAAGATATTAAAATGTTTGCAGAAATGGGGTTTAAAGTTTACCGGATGTCGATTGCCTGGTCGCGAATTTTCCCTAATGGTGATGATGAACAACCAAATGAAGCGGGCTTAAAATTTTATGATGATGTATTTGATGAGTGTGCAAAGTATGGAATTGAACCACTTGTAACAATGTCACATTATGAACCCCCATTAAATTTAGTATTAAAATATAATGGCTGGTATAATCGTAAATTAGTTGGATTCTTTGAAACGTTCGTAAAAACAATTTGTGAACGTTATAAAAATAAAGTTAAATATTGGCTTACTTTTAATGAAGTGGATAGTATGATTCGTCATCCTTATACTACTGGTGGTTTGATTGAAGATCGTTTTCCAGGAATTAAATGGAATCAGGTAATTTTTCAAGCAATGCACCATCAATTTGTAGCTAGTGCGTTAGCAACAAAAATTTGTCATGAAATTATTTCTGATTCAATGGTAGGGTGTATGTTGACTAAACTGACATACTATCCTTATAGTTGCAAACCAGAAGATGTCTTACAAGCCCAACAAGATATGAGAGGTACATATTGTTATAGTGATACTCAAGTTCATGGTGAATATCCTAAATACTTATTACAAATGTATAAAAATAAAGGATTCAATATTAAAATGACTGATGAAGATCTAGAAATCATGAAAAAATATCCTGTTGATTTCATTTCATTCTCTTACTATTCATCTAGTTGTGTAGCTGCTGATACAAAAGGCTTAGAAATGAGTGCAGGTAATACAGAAACAGCTATTAAAAATCCATATATTCCAAGTTCTGATTGGGGATGGCAAATTGATCCAATCGGTTTAAGAATTTCATGTGTTGATTTATATGATCGTTATAGAAAACCATTATTTATTGTAGAAAATGGTTTAGGTGCTAAAGATGAACTTGTAAATGGAACAGTTGATGATCAATATCGTATTGATTATTTTGATGCTCATTTTAGAGAAATGTATAATGCAATCTATGAAGATGGTGTTGATTTAATGGGTTATACATCTTGGGGATGTATTGATTTAGTATCTGAAAGTACTAAACAAATGTCTAAACGTTATGGATTTATTTATGTAGATGCAGATGATTTAGGTAATGGTACTTATAAAAGATATAAGAAGAAATCATTTGATTGGTATAAAAAAGTGATTGAATCAAATGGTGCTTGCTTATTTGAAGATTAGAGATTCTTTGAATCTCTTTTTCTTTATATAAAGTGACAGATAAGCAATAAAGTTGTATGATAATCACGGTGATGAAATGAAAAGAGAAAAGACAAAACAAATTGTAACAGGAGCTTTTATGGCAGCACTTTTTGGAGTGTTATCGGTTGTGAATGTTTATACAGGAACGATGTTTGATATTATTTTTATTTATCTGATGACAGTTGCATTAGCTTATTATACGTTTAAGTTTAATGAAAAGATGGCTGTTCTTGTTCTGTTTACAAGTACGTTTATTTTATTTTTAACAGGTGAATTATTTTTTACTTTGTATTCTTTCTTTACTTTACCATTAGGTATTTTATATATTTATTGTTTGAAAAGGGATATTGATGGTAAATGGATTTTAAGAATATATAGTATGTTGAAGAATTTTGTTGTTTTATTTTTATTAAATTCTTTATTAGGTTTAAATACTTTTACAGATGCTAAAGATATTTATTATAGTATTGTAAGTATTCTTCCTTTTTTAGAAAGTGATTTTTTAAAGAATGGAATGTTTATTATTTTATGGATTGTTTTATCATTTTCGGAGGTTTATATTATTAAGGTTTATACGAATCTATTTATCTTAAGAATGAATAAAAATAAGATGATGAAATAAATGAATTCATGTATAATATAAGGTAATAAAGAGGAGGGTATTTCATGATTAAGAAGCTGATGCAACTTAGAAATACAATAGTTGCTTTATTAGGAGTAGAATATGTATTAGCTTTATTAACTTATATGTTTTTACAAAATCGTATTACATTATCATTAATGATTTATATTTTGATTAAAAATGTAGTATGTATTATTGTTTTATATTATCTCCATAATATGTTCAATGAAATGACTTATAGTGTTAAAGAAGCACTCAATGATGAAACAAAGAATGCTTTGATTTTTGGTGGAATAGGTCTTATTAAATATGATGAAAATAGAAATGTTGTATGGGTCAGTGATTTATTGCATGAACTTGGTATAAAAATTGTTGGTAAAAAATTGCTTGAATGGCAACCCTTACTAGCAACACTTTTTGAAGATGAAGATGTTAGAACAATTGATATTAATTCTAGAAGATATGAAGTATATAATTCTAGAAATAATCGTTTGCTATTTTTAAAAGATGTAACAGATTTAACAACGATTGAAAAAGAATATAATGATCAACAACTTTGTGTTGCCTATTTAACAATTGATAATTATGATGATTCTATTGAATATGCTGATGAACAAAAATCAGTAATGATTGAAACTATTTCTAGACAAATGATTTTTGATTGGGCTAAAGATAATGGGATTATTTTAAAAAGATATAAAGAAGATGGGTATTTAGCTATCTTTAATGAAAGAATTTATCGTAAACAAGTAGAAGTTCGTTTTTGTATTTTAGATGAATTTAAACAAAAAATGGAATCAATTGGAGCGGTCATGTCTTTATCAATGGGAATTGGTAGAGGATCTAAAGTTTTACGTGAATTAGATGAACTTGCATTTAGTGCTATTTCTTTATCTTATTCACGTGGTGGAGATCAAGTAGCGGTTAAAACATTAGATGAAGAAATTCGTTATTTTGGTGGAAACAGTGAAAATAGCGAAAAAGCTAATCGTGTAAGAGCACGTGTTATTTCACAAACACTAGCAAGTTTAGTAAAACAAAGTAAAAATATCCTTATTATGGGACATAAACAATCTGATTTAGATTCTTTTGGAGCAAGTTTGGCTGTCGCAAAATTTGTTAAAGCATTTGAAAAAGATGCTTATGTGATTGTTGATGAAAATTCTTTAGAAGAAAAAACAGGAAATATTGCACGTCGTTTAATGGCGGAAGATTTATACAAAGGAAGAATTATTTCGCCAATGAAAGCAATCGACCTTATTGACAGTGATACATTACTTATTTGTGTAGATAATCATAAGCCAACACTTGCTATTAGTGAAGAGGTTTTAGATAAAGCAGAGAAAATTGTTGTTATTGATCATCATCGTCGAGGGGAAGACTTTGTTGATTCGCCAATCTTAACTTACTTGGAACCTGCGGCTTCTTCGACTGTAGAATTAGTTGTAGAATTATTTGAATACCAAAGAGTAGAAATAGAAGTTTTACCAACAGAAGCAACGATTATGTATGCAGGGATGTTGGTGGATACAAATTATTTTAGAAATCATGTTGGTTCACGTACTTTCCAAATTGCATCTAAGCTTAAAGAAAAACAAGCAAATGTCGCAAAAGCATATGAATTTTTACAAGATGATTATAAAACAACACAAGAAAAAATGTCTATTTCTGCTAATGCTTATCGTTTTGGAAATGATATACTAATAGCGTATGGAAATGAAGAAGAGATTTATACAAGACCTCTACTAGCGAAAGTTGGTAATGAGTTATTAAATATTGCTGAGATAAAAGCGGTATTTGTTGTTGGACGCGTAGATAAGGATAAAATTGCTATTTCTGCTCGTTCTAAAACAGAGGTTAATGTACAGTTGATTATGGAAAAACTTGGTGGTGGTGGCCATTTTTCAATGGCAGCATGTCAAGTTGAAGAAGAAACTGTTAAGAAAGCGATTGATAGATTAGAAGAAGCTATTGATCAATATTTGGATGAAAGAGGGTAAAAAAGATGAAAGTAGTTTTATTAGAAGATGTTAGAAAAGTAGGTAAAAAAGGTGATGTTGTCAATGTATCTGATGGATATGGACAAAACTTTTTAATTAAAAATAAATTAGCTGTTAAAGAAACAGCAGGTGCTAAAAAGATTTTAGAACAACAAAAAGAAGAAGCAAGATTACAAGATATTGAAAATAAGAAAAATGCAGAGACATTAAAAGAAAAAATTGAAGGTATTACTTTAGAATTTGTTTTAAAATCTGGTAAAGATGGTAAAACATTTGGAAGTGTTTCAACAAAACATATTGTTGAACAATTAAGAGAAAAATATGATATTAGAGTAGATAAAAGAAAATTTATCAATGCTCATCCAATTGGAGCATTAGGATATTCAAATTTAAAAGTTGAGCTATATAAAGGAGTTATCGCTACTATTAGAGTTCACTTATCAGAAAAATAGGAGGAAGATTTATGCCTAGAGTTTTCCCACATGATTTAGAAGCAGAACGCTCGTTATTAGGTTCAATGCTTATTTCAAAAGAAGCTTGCCAAGATATTTTAAATAAGTGTGAAGATAGAGATTTTTATGAAGAATCACATAAAGTATTATTCAATGCAATGAGTGAACTCTCAAGACAAAATATTCCTGTTGATGTAACAACCATTACTTCTTATTTATTAGATCATAGTCAATTAGATAAAGTTGGTGGTGTAGAATACTTAAGACAATTAAGTGATTCAGTTCCAACTTTAGCACATAGTGAATATTATTTAAAAATTAATCATAACAAATCGATTTTAAGAAAGATCATCAATGAAACAACAAAAATAGCAGAAAATGCTTTTGGAGATATTGAAGATATTGATGGTTTTATTGATGAAAGTGAAAAAACAATGTTGGCCATTACGAGAGATCGTAATGCAGGAGAATTCGTTGACGTTAAAAAAGTCATTAGAGAAGTGACAGATCGTTTAAATAAGTTACAAAGTATTGATGGTAATATTTCGGGTATTCGTACAAATTTTAGAGATTTAGATAAAATAACATCTGGACTCCAAAAAGGAGATTTGATTATTTTAGCTGCACGTCCCGCAATGGGGAAAACAGCCTTTGCTTTAAATATTGCACATAATGTAGCTTTTAAATCAGAAGATCCTGTAGCTATCTTTTCGTTAGAAATGCCTGCAAGTCAATTAGTACAAAGAATTATTTGTTCAATGGGTGGAATAGAAGGTTCTACAATGAGAACAGGTGAAATCTTAAAAACAAATGCGAATAAATACTATGCAGCTGCTGAAAGAGTCAGTAAATGCAATTTATATATAGATGATACCCCTGGTATTAAAATTAATGAAATTGTTGCAAAATGTCGAAAGTTAAAACAAGAACATGGGTTAAAGTTAATTGTTATTGACTATCTTCAATTGATTACTGGAAGTTCTAATAATCGAGAATCAAGACAACAAGAAGTTTCAGATATATCTAGACAATTAAAAATGTTAGCCAGAGAATTAGATGTTCCTGTTATTGCTTTGTCACAGTTATCACGTTCGGTTGAACAAAGACCAAATAAACGTCCAATGATGTCTGACTTGCGTGAATCAGGAGCTATCGAACAAGATGCCGATATCGTTACTTTTATTTATCGAGAAGGATATTATAAAGCAAGTGAAGGTAAAGAAGAGGAAGATAATGGTTTAACAGAAATTATTATCGCTAAACATAGAAATGGAGCAACAGGTGAAGTTAACCTTGCTTTTGAAAAGAATTTTAGTAGATTTACAGATTTAGCACCTATTGGCCCTGATGGAAGTAGTGCGGGTGTAAGAGATGTAAGAGGTTAGGAGAAGAAAGAATGTATCACCAATATCGAGAAGGATATATAGAAGTTATATGTGGATGTATGTTTGCAGGAAAAACAGAAGAATTGATTAGACGAATCAATGTTTTATCTTATGCGAAACAAAAAATATTAGTATTTAAACCTAAAATAGATGATCGCTATTCAGAAATAGAAATTGCATCACATTCAGGAAGAAAAGTTCCTTGTTTTGCAATTGATGATCCAGAAGAAATCTTAGATAAAGTGACAGATGATGTACAGGTTGTCGCTATTGATGAAGTTCAATTTTTTAATTCAAAGATCGTAGATGTTTGTGAATATCTTGCTGATAAAGGCGTTCGTGTCATGGTTGCAGGTTTAGATAAAGACTTTAGAGGTGAAGCATTTGGTGTAATGCCTGAACTTCTTACAAAAGGAGAATTTGTGACAAAGCTTACAGCTGTTTGCGCAAAATGCGGCTCACCGGCTACACGTACACAAAGACTTGTAGATGGTAAACCAGCATCTTTTGATGATCCTGTTGTTTTAGTAGGAGCAGTTGATCATTATGAACCAAGATGCAGACATTGTCATGAAGTTGTCAACAAACCTATAAAAATTAAAAGAAGAACTAAAAGTTCACAATAAATTAACATAGATTCATTATTATAAGGGTGTAAAAGAAAACCTCCCCTTAATATAAACAAAGAAAAGGCACATGTTGAGATAACATGTGTTCTTTTTTATATCATCTAATAAATAATTATCAATATGATAAAAAATAATTGATTTATACACTTAAATAGTGTACTATTCTAATAACTACTAGAGGGGAAGTGGTAATTTGAAAATAATATCTTTACAACTAGAGATATTCATCATCATTATTATAGGATACATATTTGCTAGAAAGGGGATTATTACTAAAGAAGTTAGAAAAAAATTAACAGACATTGTTATTGATCTTATATTACCGTGTGCCATTATTAAATCATTTATGATGAAATTAACACCAGAAATCATAAGAGATACAGTTGTTATTTTTATTGTTTCTTTTATTATTCAACTTTCTTATAGTGTATTTAATCGTATTTTTTATAATCGTTTTGATGATTCAAAAGCAATCATTCTAAAATACGCGACCATTGTTTCTAATGCAGGATTTATGGGATTACCGATTGTTGAAAGTATTTATGGGCAAACTGGTTTATTATATGCTTCAATTGCTTTAATTCCACAAAGAATTTTTATGTGGAGTGCTGGACTTTCGTTATTTACGCAAACAGATTCTAAAAGTATGATCAAAAAAGTTGCACTTCATCCATGTATTATTGCTGTTTATATTGGTATTGCTTTAATGATTATAGAAAGTATAGGAATTATTTTACCAACTTTTATGTTAAATACGATCAATGCAATAGGAGGATGTACAACAGCTTTAAGTATGTTGATTATAGGAGCTATTTTAAATGATGTGAAATGGTCTGAACTTGTAGAAAAATCAAGTTTATATTATTCAAGTATACGCTTGTTAATTATTCCTATTACTATTTTTATATGTTTATCTTTATGTCAGATGAACTCTTTAGTAATTGGAGTATCTGTACTTTTAGCTGCTATGCCTGCTGGAAGTACAGCAGCGATGTTAGCACAAAAATATAATCAAGATGTGATATATGCTTCTAAAATCATTGTTGTTTCAACAATATTGTCTTTAGTAACATTGCCAATGATTTCTATTTTAGTAAAAGGGGGATGATGATATGGAAATTGCGGTAACAGCTAGAAATTATAATTCAAAAAGTGTTAAATATATGGAAGATTTAGGGTATACAGTAAAGGTCTATGAAAATTGTACTTTAATGAGTGAAGATGAACTTTATGAATGTTTAAAAGATGCAGATGGAGCTATTGTAAGTGTAGAAGCATATACAAAACATCTTTTACAGCGATTGCCTAATTTAAAGGTTATTTCTAGAAGAGGTATAGGATATGATGCAATCGATGTAGAAGCATGCAAAGAATTAGGAATTGCTTTTACAAGAACTTTAGGGGCAGTTGAAGCGCCTGTTGCTGAACAGGTTTTAGCTTATATGTTATATTTTGCTAGAAGAGTAGATTTACAAAGTCAAATATTAAAATCAGGAATATGGAATCGATCATTGAAATTAGGACTTAAAGGAAATACATTAGGGCTTATTGGTTTTGGTGGTATTGGAAAAGAAATTGCTAAAAGAGCTCTTTCTTTTGGAATGCGTGTCATTGCTACAAGTCATCATGATGCTATTGGTACTATTGTAGAAGGAGTCGAAATCTTAAGCGAAGATGATGTTTTAGCACAAAGTGATTTTGTCAGTATTAATGTTCCTCTTCGAGAAGATACTTTTCATTACGCTGATAAAAACTTTTTTAAGAGAATGAAAAAGGGCGCTTATTTTATCAATATTGCAAGAGGAAAAGTGATGGATGTCGATGCCTTGGTAGAAACGCTGAATATCGGACATTTAGCAGGATGCGCAGTTGATGTTTTTGATCAGGAACCTTGTTTAGATTCACCTTTAGCTAAATTTGGAGATCAAGTTTTAATTACACCACACTCTTGTCCAATGACTTATCATGACCAATATAATATGGATCAAATGGCAGCTGAAAATACAGTAGAAGTTTTGGATTTAATAAGAGGTAAAAAATAACAAATAGAATTTTCTATTTGTTATTTTTTGTATACTGTATAATAAAAGTGAACCTTCTAAGTTGTTTGTTCAACTTAGAAGGTTCACTTCATAATGTCCTTTATTTACAAAACTGATAAGTTAATTCTCCTAATATTTTAATTCCTTTTTCTATTTCTTCTAAAGAAGGTAAAGAGAAATTCATACGAATACTTTGACAAGATTTAGAAGAATCAACATGAAATTCATTACCTGGAACAATAGCAATATGTTTTTCTACTGCTGCTTCAACAAAATCTAACATATTGACATCATCTGGAAGATCAAACCAAACAAACATACCACCTTCAGGTTCAACAAAAGAAATACGAGGATGAAAATATTTTTTCATCATTTTTAACATATAATGGCATTTTTCACTATACATATCTCTTAGTTTAGAAATATGTTCATCCATATCTACTGTTCTTAAGAAACCATCAATTGTATATTGTGATAAAGAATTTGTATGATTATCATTTACCTGCTTAGCCATTTTAATCTTACTAATTAACTCTTTTTGTCCAACTAATAAACCTGCACGCATACCAGGAGAAATAATTTTAGAAAAACTACTTGTATAAATAACCATACCTTTTTCATCAAAAGACTTAATTGATGGCACATCATTTCCACTTGTTCTTAAATAACCATAAGGGTTATCTTCTAAAATAACAACACCATATTGACAAGCTAAATCATAAATAGCTTTTCTTTTTTCTAATGATGTTGTAATACCTGTTGGATTTTGAAAATTAGGAATAATATAAAAAAGTTTAGGTGTTGGTTTTGTTTGAAAGGCTTTTTCAAGTTCTTTTAAATTAACACCATCCTCTTCTAGAGGTACACCAATTAAACGAGCACCATTACATCTAAAACAGTTAAATGCTCCTAAAAAACTAGGATCTTCTACAACAATCGTATCCCCTTCGTCTATAAATATTTTACTTGTTAAATCTAATCCTTGTTGAGATCCAGTTGTAATTAAAATATCATCATTTTCTTTACAAATAGAATCATATTTATTTAAAAATTCTTTAGCAGATGCCATAAGACCTGGATAACCTTGGGCATCTCCATATTTTAAAATATCATCTGGATTTTTAGAAAAAACTTCATGTGCAATCGATACAAGTTGATCTTTAGGTATTGCATTGGGATCGGGAAATCCTCCTGCAAAACTAATAGCATCACTATATTGACCATTTCCGTTTGCTCTTGCAAGTACTGCTCGAATTGCTGAAAACTTAACTTGGTCCATTTTATTAGCAAAATTATAATTCATTGAAATCCCCTCCTTGGGGTTATTTTAGCAGTTATAAAATATAAATCAATAAAAAATTATCAAATATAATAAATAAATATCACCATGATAATAATATAATTAATAAATTATTATTAATATGATAAAAAAGTATTGACTTTTGTTTCGTCCTCTTGTAGTATGTAGACAACAACAAAGCGAGGGGGGATCCAAATTGATTAAGTTAGAAAATGTAAATAAAGTATTTGGAAGTAATCATGTTCTAAAAGATATCAATTTAGAAGTTAAAGAAGGGGAAAAGCTTGTTATTTTAGGTCCAAGTGGTTCTGGAAAATCAACAACAATTCGTTGTATGAATTATTTGGAAGTACCAACAAGCGGAACTGTTTCAATTAATGGTGAAACCATTAATAAGAAAAATAAAAATAAAATTGTTGGAAACAATATTTCAATGGTATTTCAACAATTTAATTTATATCCACATAAAACAGTATTAGAAAATCTTACATTAGCACTTATAAAAATTCACAAAATGAAAAAAGAAGATGCTAATGAAAAAGCCTTTCAATATCTAAGAAGAGTTGGATTAGAAAATAAGGCTTATGCTTATCCACAAGAATTAAGTGGTGGTCAACAACAGCGAGTAGCGATTGCAAGAGCACTTGTTACTAATTCAAAAATCGTTTTATTTGATGAACCAACCAGTGCCTTAGATCCAGAAATGGTTAAAGAAGTTTTAGATGTTATGACAGATCTAGCAAAAGAAAACATTACCATGGTATGTGTCACACATGAGATGGGTTTTGCTAAACAAGTTGCAGATCGTGTGGTGTTTATGGATGATGGTCGTATTATAGAAGAAGGTACACCTGTAGAGTTCTTTGAACATCCTACAACAGATCGTGCTAAAGCATTTTTAAGTAAAATTATGAGATAGGGGGAAATCATAATGAAAAAGTTAGGGAAAGTATTATTATCAAGTTTATTTTGTTTAAGTTTAGTGGGATGTGGAAGTTCTTCAAGTAGTTCTTCTAAATCTACTTTGGAACAGATCAAAGAAGATGGGGTATTAAAAGTAGGTGTTAAAGATGACCGAATTGGTTTTGGTTTAAAAAACACAAAAACTGGAGAATATGAAGGTTATGAAATTGAACTTGCTGATATGTTAGCGAAAGAACTTATTGGTAAAAAAGCAAAAGTTGAATATACAGCAGTTGATGCTAAAACAAGAACAGGCCTTTTAGATAATAAAGAAATTGATTGTGTTATTGCTACATTTACAATTACTGATGAAAGAAAAGAATCATGGAATTTCTCAGATTCTTATTATCGAGATAATGTAGGAATCTTAGCTAAAAAAGGAAAATATAGTAGTTTAAAAGATATGGATGGAGCTACAGTTGCCGTACAACAATCATCTACGAGTAAAGAAGCTTTAGAAGAAGCTGCTTCAAAAGTAGGGGTTAAATTAAATTATAAAGAATTTGCAAGCGCACCTGAATGTGTTTCAGCAGTTAACTCAGGAGCAACAGATGCTTATTCAATTGATGTTACTTGTTTAATGAGTTATTTAAATGATGATCTAGAAATTTTACCTGATCGTTTTTCACCACAAGATTTTGGAATTGCAACGAGAAAAGATGATAAAGAATTAGCTAAAAAAATTAATAAATTTATTAAAGAATTAAAGGATGACGGAACATTAGATAAGTTACAAAAGAAATACAATATCGCACAGGAGGAATAGACTATGTTATTTAGAGGTTGGGATTTATTAATAAAAGATTTACCAGAGTTTTTACAAGCATTCTTCTTGGTGACTATTAAAGTTGCAGCTATTGGTGCAATTTGTGCATTGGTGTTAGGAGTTCTCTTTGGACTTCTATCATCATCACGTCATAAGATTATTCGCTTTATTTCTAGATGTTACGTAGAATTATTTCAAAATACACCCGTGTTAATTCAAGTATTCTTTGTTTATATTGGTTTACCTTATTTAGGATTTAATTTAGATTCTACAATTATTGCAGTGATTATTATTTCTTTATATCATGGAGCTTATATTAGTGAAGTAGTAAGAAGTGGAATTGAATCAGTACCACGTGGACAATATGAAGCAGCTAAATCTCAAGGCTTTTCATATTTAGAAACAATGATATATATCATTTTACCACAAACAGTAAGAATGATTTTACCACCACTTACAACGCAAATTGTAAACCTCATTAAAAATACATCTATTTTACAAGTTATTGCTGGTGGTGATTTGATGTATATGGCTGATTGTTGGGCAGCTAATACAGGAATTACAGTACCACCTTATTTAGTAGCAACAGTTTTATATTTTGCTATTTGTTATCCACTAACATGCTTATCAAGACATTTTGAAAAGAAGAGCTTAGAAGGATATAAACAAAAAGAAAAAGTCGTAGAAAAAGAAGTCATTATGAGACAACCTGCCATGGTGAAAGGGGTGCGCTTATGAGTGAATTCATAAATTTAGTACAAACAGTTTTAACACCTGATAACTTAAAATTCTTAGGAGAAGGTCTTATTCTTTCAATTAAATTCTCAATTATTGTTATATTTGGAAGTTTGGCTTTAGGAATAATTTTAGCTTTGACCCGTAATTATGCACCAAAACCATTAAAATTATTAAGTGTTTGTTATGTTGAATTATTTAGAAATACGCCCTTATTATTATGGATATTATTCGCTCGATTTACTTTACCAAAAATGTTTAATATTTCAGCATTTCAAGCAATTGTAATTACTTTTATATTCTTTTGTGCAAGTGGATTATCAGAAATTGTTAGAGGTGGGTTAAAAGCTATAGGAAAAGGACAATTTGAAGCAGCTGAGTCCCAAGGCTTTACTTTTGTTCAAACAATCATATATATTATTTTACCCCAAACGATTAAATTAGTTATTCCTCAATTGTTACAAACAATTATTACAATATTTAAAGATTCTTCTTATTTAAGTACAATTGGTGTAGTTGACTTTATGTATCAAGGTAGACGTTTAATGGCTCATTTTTTCCAAGCAGATCAAATTATGTTTATCTTTGTTTATATGGCAGGAATTTACTTTATTATTAACTTTGCTTTATCGTTAGTAGTAAGACATATGACTTCAAAGAAACGTGAAGCTAAAAAACGTATGAAATTAAGTAGAAAGTTACAAACTGTATAGCCCCCTTATAAGGACAATGGAAACATTGTTCTTTTTTTGTTGCTATATATCGTTTAACGATATATAATAAAAGTGAAGAAAGTATCGTTAAACGATATAGGAGATGAAATAAATGCCAAAAAGAGAAATGGAAGTATTAACCCCACAAATGTATTATGTATTACTTGTTTTACATCAACCAATGCATGGCTATGAAATTATGAATGAAATTACAGAGGCTATTAAAGCTTCATTGATGCCAGTAGAGGAAGGGGAATTATAAAATTCCTCTTTTTTTTATTATCCGTTAAGCTAAAGAGATGTTGATATTGTCAAAATAATGAATTTGACATATAATATACTTGTGCGCAAAAACACATTTAGTATACATAGTAAGTAAAAAAAGTAATGCTATGTAAACATTTATTTTAATATTTTAAACAACCGCTAAACGACGGGAGTTTGTAAAGTAGATAATAATCTATTTGAAAATAATTAATCGTTTAAAACAATGTGCATAGAAAAATGGAGGGTGAGTTATGCCAAATATAAGTATCGCCACTATTTTATCCTATGTTCTAGCTATCGTTGTTGGGGTTCTTATTTATTTTGTATATGCCAAACTAAATATTTCAAAAGCAAATGTAAGTGCTCAAAAGATTATCGATGATGCAACTAGTAAAGCAGATAATCTTGTTAAAGAAGCTATCTTAGATGCTAAAACGCAAGCTTATGAATTAAAATTAGAAGCAGAAAAAGAAATTAAAGAACAAAAACAAGAAATTACTGAACTTGAAAATAGACTTTCAGAACGTGAAAAAGGAATTGAACGAAGAGATATAGCTGTTCAAGGTAAAGAAGACGTTCTTGAACAAAGAGTTAAACAATTGGATATTAAAGAAGCTGGAATAGATAAATTAGAGGCTGAATTAAAAAATAAAATTGATTCAAAAGTTGTCGAATTAGAAAAAGTTGCAGCGATGTCAGCAAGAGAAGCTAAAGAAGAATTGTTCAAACAAGTTGAACAACAAATTTCTTTAGAAATGTCTG
>OLSE01001646.1_pt1 | contig 16495 bp, 18 predicted proteins | sample 1673191 | NCBI WGS metagenome assembly OLSE01 (sample SAMEA3136764, study PRJEB25190) | human gut metagenome | biome: human gut; feature: human-associated habitat; material: faeces | place: Austria | collected 2013
ATCGGCGACATCCTGCAGATCGACACCCGCGACGGCCGCTTCATCAAGCGCGTCTAGCCTGTTCCGTCGGCCTGTCGGCCGACAGGCCGATTCCCGGCACCAGGAGGCCTCTCTGATTTCGGCCCGAACCTGCGAGAAAGAAGACGCCGCCCCTCGGGGCGGCGTCTTTGCGCTAGTACTTCTGGGCGATCTTGATGGCTTTGCGGTAGTCGGCGTAGTCTTCCACGCAGTGGGCGTCCGAGGCAATGTAATCCACCAGGTCGTTCTCCAGCAGCTTGAGCGCCGCCCGCTTGCTGTTGCTGCGGAACCCGCCTGCGGCGAAGTTCCCCGACAACTGCAGCAAGCAACCCAGATCCTTCATCTCCTCGGCAATGCCGATGTCGTTCTGAACGGGTCGGTAGCGCTCCGGGTGCGCGATGATGGGCTGGATGCCCTGCCCTTGGAGGTTGTAGATGATGCGCTGCCAATTCGGCGGCAGGCTGGCCACGCCGAACTCCAGCAGCAGGAGGTTGGTGCCCTCGAAGCAGAGGTGCGACGCGTTGTCGATGCCGAAGCTTATCAGGTTCTCCCAGTACACCTCGAAGCCCAACGTCATCTGAAAGCCCTGCGAATGCGCGAACCGGCTAAGCACGTCGAAGTGGTCGACGATGCGCTGGTAGTCGAAGCGCGAGCCCCGGCAGTGGGGCGTGCAGACGATGTTGTCGATGCCCGACTTGCGGGCGGCGTTGAGCATGGCCTGCGACTCGGCGAAATCGTTCGACCCGTCATCGACGTCGAACAGGATATGGCAATGGAGGTCGAACATGGCGAGATGCGCTCCAGCTTCCGGCTTACGAGCGCGTCCGGTTCTTGTGGCGCGGCGTCTTGCTTCCCGGCGTCATGACCTTGAACGCGTTGGGCGCGTAGGGATTGCCTCCCGCCACGGCCCCCTGCACGTCTGCCATGCCCGGGCGCGGCTGCGCTGCCGAACGTCCCGAGGACGCGCGCCGGGGCGAGGTGTGTCCCTCCTGCTCCCAGGCCACCGGGTTGTTCAGGTCGGAAGGCATGGCGGCCGGCTCGAGGTCCTCCTTGTTCACGCGCTTGCCGTCCTGCGTGTAGTAGGCGTAGTAGTAGCTGCTCTCGTCATCGGTGCAGAACGTCATGACGGTGCCCAGGATGCGGGCATCGGCCACGCGGAGCTGCTGGGCGCACTTTGCCACGAGGGAGCGCTTCGTCTGGTTCTGGCGGATGACCAGCAGCGTGCCGTCCACCAGGCTGCTCAAGATGGCGGCATCCACGAACAGCGACACGGGGGGCGTGTCGAAGATCACGTAGTCGAACGAGTCGCGCAGCTTGTCCACCAGCGACGCGAAGCGCTTCGTGCTCAGGATGTCCGCGGGGCTCGGGATGTTCGGCTCGGCGTCGAGGAAGTACAGGTTCGGGATGTGCGTCGGCAGGATGGCATCGTTGAGCGAGGCCGAGCCCGAGAGGGCGGCGTACAGGCCGCTTGTCGGGTGGATGTCGAGCAGCTTGCCCAGGGAGCGGCGGCGCATGTCGGTCTCCACGATGAGCACCTTCTTGCCCGCCGTGGCGATGGCGTTCGCAAGGTTCGTGGACACGATGGTCTTGCCCTCGTTCTGCTCCGAGGAGGTGACCACGATGATCTTCACCTTCTCGTCCACCGAGGCGAAGCGGATGTTCGCCAGAAGCGTCTTCGACGCGTTGGAAAGCTGCGGATGCTCGAAGCGCGCGAGGATCTTCTTGCTCTTCTTGGCCATGTTAGTTCCCCTTACCCTTCAGCGCGGGCATGCGGCCCAGGACGGGCAGCCCCAGAAGCTCCTCGGCTTCCTCGGGGCTCTTCACGGTGGTATCGATGAGGTCGAGCAGCACGATAAGGGCCACGGCGAAGAACAGGCCTGCCAAGAAGGCGACGGCGGTGTACATGATGCGGTTCGGGCCCGAGGGGGCGTTGGGAACCTGGGCGGCGTCGACGATGTTGACGGCCTTGAGCTCCATGACCTCCACGGCGGTGTCGGCTGTCTGCTTGGCCAGCTCGTTGGCAATCTGCGCCACGGCCTCGGGCTTCTTGCCCGTGACGCTCAGCGTGATCACGCGGTTCGTGGTGGCCGAGGTCACCTTGATGTCGTAGCCCTTGAGCGTGCTCATGCCCAGCGACTGGGCGGTGGCGTCGATCACGCGGTTCGACTGAGCCATGACGGCGATGTCGTTCGCCAGCTGCTGGCTGGCCGTGGTATCGCTGCTCGTGATGTTCGAGCTCTGCTCGTCGGTTTTGTTGAGCACGTAGAGCGATACGTCGGACGTGTAGTCGTTCGACATGAATCCCCAGCAGTAAATGGCGGTGGCTCCCGCGAAAACGAGCGGGAACACGACGACCAGGTACCACTTCTTCCGAAGCAGGTGGAGCAGTTCTAGCAAGGTCACGGGTTATCTCTCCTTATAAGCCCAGGTACCGCGTTTCCAGGTCGAATGCTAGTCGACCTGACGGTAGTACACGTCCAAAACCGTCTCGTAGACGGCATTCTTGTCGAGGTAGTACTCGGCGTATTTCTCGCCCTGCTGCATCTCGCCCGGGAGCGTGGTCACGTTGAGGCTCGTGATGCCGCTCGAGAGCACCGAGGTGGCCAGGTAGCTGAACTCGCTGACGCCCAGGTTGGTGATAGAATACCCGTTCGCCGTGTTGAACAGGTCCAGCAGCGTGCCCACGTTGCCCTGCGCCATGCCGAGCGCCTGGGCCGCGAAGGCCTTGATGTACTGCACCTGGCGTGCCTGGCGGTCGAGCGAGGACGTGAGCACCGACGTGTCGCGCCACTGCACGTAGCGCAGCGCGTTGTTGCCGAACAGCACGGTGTCCTGCCCCTCCACGATGCCCGTGTTGGGGATGCTCTGCAGCGGTGTGAGCGCCACGCCGCCTATGGCGTCGTTCAGCGGGCCGACGCCGCTCAAGTCGAGCGCGAAGTAGTAGGAGATGGGCATGTTGTACAGTACGCGCGAGGCCACGGTGGTGGTGTACTGGCAGCTGGTTTCCCTGCCGTCGCCGTAGCTGTACGCCAGGCACAGCTGCATCTTGTCAAGGCCGATGAACGCGCTGCCCACGAATTCGCCCACTTCCACCATGCTGTCGCGGGGAAGGCCGATGGCGGTGGCCTCGCCGGTTTCCGTATCGAGCGCCATCACCATGACGGCGTCTGCTTGGCCGGCCTTCTCGCCCCCCTCGGCGGGTGCCGTGCGGTCGAAGCCGATGATGCAGATGGAGACCATGTTCTCGTTCAGCGCATAGGTGTGGCCGTTGTATTTGACGGTCTTGCCCTCGTCGTAGGCTACGGCGTTTTCGGCGGTTTGGATGTCCTCGGCTTGGGAGGCCTCGTGGATGGCGCCTTCGCCGGCTTTGATGGTGCTCATGATGCCCCAGGCCGTGCCGCCGCCCACCAGGGCCACCACGACCAGTACGACAAGCGCGACGCGAATGCGCTTCTTGCGTTTCGAGTGGCTCCGCTTGCGCTTGCGGATCAGCACTTCCTGGTTCTGGGAGGCCGCCTGCTGGGCAAAGAACTCGGACGAGTCGGCTCGCCCTTCCGTTGGCTGACCCGCCGTCTGCTGGGGGGCCTGGGTGGAGGGGGATCCGCTTCGAGGCGCACGCGAGGGCGGCGTCGGTCGGTTAGTAGGTCGGTTGGTCATCTATTAAAACTCCAGTAACGATGTAGCGGCTGGTTGTGTGGTTGGTGTCGCTCATGCAGGTGCTCAACTGCACTATTTTATCATCAATTGACAGTTCCGTGTCGCTTCGGGTGTTAACCAGCAGAGAATCCGGATGCATGACGAAGTTGAAGTATTCCTGGCGCACCGCCGGATCGGAGAGGTTGTAGGAGTTCAGGATATGGCGGTCGTCGTACAGGTAGGCCGAGACAACGCGGTAGGTGAGCGCATGCCCCGGCGTGTAGATATACAGCGTGTCATGCTCGTTGAAGAAGTCCTCGTTCTCGAAGTAGTGCAGGGTGGAGAACATGGTGCCGTTCTGCAGGTTGTGGCCGTAGAGCACCGTCACGGGGTCGCTGAAATCGGTGTTGTTGGCCATCTCGGTGTAGATGGCTCCCTCGATGGCGTAGTCGCCGTCTTTGTTATGGTCGAGGTAGAGGAAGTCGTTCGTGGCGCTCTGCAGCACGGGAAGGTTCACATCGGTGCCGGGAACGTGGATCCACGCGTAGATATCGGGGTTCTCCTGCTTCAGCGACGTGAAGTCGATGGGGTTTTCCACCCGGTTGTCGGCGGTATCCTGTGCGGGTTGCTCCACCACCGGTTCCGGCGTGTTCTTCATCTCCTCGGCCACGCGGTCGAGCTCGGCTTGCTGCCAGATCAGATAGCCGCACCCGGCGGCGACGCCGCACAGGAGAAAGGCGAGGAGCACCGCGAGGATGATAATGGAGCGCTTCTTCCTCGCCTCGAGGGGGCTGGCGGCCTTCGCGTGCTTGGGCTGGAGGTCGTCGCTTCGTTGTTCCAAAGGCGCTTTCGGCATAGGAAGGACCGCTCGCTTTCGTAAAGGTGTTTCGTACCTCAAGTGTTGAGGCTATGGTAGCAAACCGTTTGCCCATAAAAGAAGAGACCTGTTGTAAAACAGGTCTCTTCGATACAAGTTCTATATAAGACTTGCGGTGTGCTTGCTACTCGGTGACCTTCTTGCGCAGGGCCACGAAGACAGCGCCGGCGGCGATGGCCGTCACGACGGTGGCGCCGGCAACGGTGCCGAGGTCAACGCCGGTCTGCGGGGAGGTGGAACCCGTGTTGGCCGTCGAGGAGGAAACGACGTCGCCGATCACCACGGAGAAGATGGAGAGGCTGGGGGCCGTGAACGTCAGCGTGCCGTCGGAGGCAACGACGCCCGTGATGTTCTCGCCGGCTTCGCCGTTGCCATGCTCAACGTAGACCGTGAAAGCGTGGTTGGCGTACTGGCTGCCAACGTTAAAGGAGAACGTCACGTTCGTGCCCGTGCCGGTGGCCACAAACGACATCAGCGGGGTAACACCATTGGGAACCGTCTTGGCCGGCTTGTCGGAGGCGACGGGCGCGCTGACGGTGCCATTCTCGGCCTTGGCGGTAACGGTGATGCCGCCAACGTTACCCGTTTCATTATTGCCGCTCGGGCTCGGGGCTGCCCATGCAAGCGTCGGAAGCGCAAGCATGAGAGCTGCAGCACAAGCAATCGCTACAATCCTCTTCTTCATTAAATCCTTCTTTCCTTGGGTGCTCTTCACGCGAACACAGTTTTACAGCCTTACCCTTCTGAATGATAGCGGCCGTTCGACGCGTTTGTCAATGAGAAATTGATCTTTTGCCTCGTAAACGTAGTAATTCCTCTTTAGCGGGGCGTTCTTCGTGTTGTGCAACAAAGAGGCTCGCCAACGGTTGCGGGCAGCTTGCCGGCGTCAATGGTGGGGAAAGGGGGGGGTCGGCTTGCGGATTCTCCATACGACAACCATATAAGACCGGTTCGTACAACCGTTCTGAAATTGTTGGTCGAGGAAAAGCGGGGGGGGGGGCTTGACCGAGAAAAACGACTCCTGGAAAAAGAATCTTCACATTTGGCGTTGCTAAACTGTAAACCTCAACCTATCATTTATAATGACAACCGCCAGTTTTATCAGGGAATACATAATCTTTTGCTATGCATTTGAAGTTGTATTCCCATGGCGGCTGGTAAAAGGCCGGTTTTGGAATGCCTGCGTCCTCGTAGGGACGTGCTTTCCAAAACGACGAAGCGAATCCGCGGAAATTATAAAGGGCTGCGCGAGCGCAAGCTGATCGTGCGGGCCCCTCCGCTTCTTTCGAGTCGTTCCGGTCGTGGCGGTTGAACCGCCGGGCATATCTTACAAGCGAGGGATCGTCGCTGGGTGCGCGTCTCGTTGCGAGTAGGAGGATGAATAACGTTGTCGTTTCGCATCGCCTTTCGGCGCATGGCGAAGCCTTACCTTTGTATAGGCCCTTCGGCAGGAGGCTGGCTATGTGGTATGTCGTGCAGGTCGTCGGCGGCAGGGAGCGCCGCGTCCTCCATCTGGTGGAGCAGCTCGTCGATGACGACGTGCTGCAGGAGTGCTTCATCCCCCAGTACGAGATCATGAAGAAGATCAAGGGCGAGTGGAAGCGCCGCTCCGAGATCCTGCTCCCCGGATACCTGTTCCTTATTACCGATAAGGTTGACCAGGCCGCGGACGAGCTCCGCAAGGTTCCCGCGTTCACCAAGCTCCTGGGAAACGACAACGCGTTCATTCCCCTTAACGCAGATGAGATAGCCTTCATCGATTCCTTCACGACCAAAGACCACCGCGTGGTGGAAATGTCGGAGGGCGTGATAGAAGGCGACGAGATCAGCATAACGAAAGGCCCGCTGGTCCACCAAACCGCCCTGGTCAAGAAGATCGACCGCCACAAGCGCCTGGCATACGTGGAAACAACGATGTTCGGCCGCAAGCTGAACCTCAAAGTCGGACTAGAGATTGTCAGAAAACACAGGGATATATCAACTTGATGATGCCACCCCCGGCTTGGCGGCTGAGGCAACTCTGTCTGGAGACGGGAGTGGAACGGTTTCTCTTGGTGCTTCGGCTTTCGACGAAGCGATTGAAAGCCCTATTCCGTGCGATGTGATCGAAGCTCTTCTGCCTGGTGACGATATCGTCGAAATCGAGAAGCCCGGAGTGGGTGGTGGCTTGGGATACCGTTTCGCCAAGCGTGCGTTCGACCTAATGTCGTGTGCAGCCGCGCTCGTTATCCTCGCTATACCCATGGCGGCAATCGCGATCAAGATCAAGAGCGAGTCTTCCGGCCCAGCCATCTACGCGCAAAGGCGCGTCGGCTTGGGCGGTAGGGAGTTCTTTATTTACAAGTTTCGCTCCATGTATGCCGACGCCGAGGCGCGCGGCGCGCAGTGGGCCGCCGACGGCGACCCGCGTGTGACCCCTTTCGGGAAGAAGCTGCGCCGCACGCGACTGGACGAGATCCCGCAGTTCTGGAACGTCGTGAAGGGCGACATGTCGCTCATCGGCCCCAGGCCCGAGCGCCCCGCCTTCTGCGAGGAGTTCGAGAAGCGCATCCACGGTTGGCATTACCGGACGCTCGTGAAGCCTGGTATCAGCGGGCTGGCGCAGGTGACGGGCGGCTACGCGCTCATGCCCAAGGAGAAGGTGCTGCTGGATATGCAGTACATCAGACACCGCAGCGCCAGGATGGATCTCGCCATCATCATGAAGACCCTCAAGACGATCTTCACCGGGGACGGTGCGCGGTGATGAAAATCGCGGTTATCACAGCGGCGACCAATACGATCCCTCGTTTTCGCATCGATATGATCGACGAGTTCGTGAGGCGTGGCTGTGAGGTGGTCGTCTTCGGCGACGAGCCGGCCGAGAAGTGGGAGGGTTACTTCGCTGAACATGTGACGTCGTATCGCCAATACTCCGTATCGCGCAACGGGCTCAACCCCATGAGCGATATTGCCACCCTGAAGGAACTTGAATATCTTCTCCTTGAGGCGCGGCCCGACAAAGTTTTCACTTATCAGGCGAAGCCGAACATCTACGGGGTGATCGCCGCCCATCGGGCGAGAATCAAGGGTGTTTTTGTCATGATGGGCGGACTCGGCTCGGTCTTCCATGCAGACGATTCGAAGTCGAAGATTGTTAGGCGCATCGTAGCAGCCGAGTATAAGCATGCTCTCAGTTATGCTGATAAGGTGTTTTTCCAGAACGCCGAAGATGTTGGCCTTTTCGATAGACTCGGCTTGGTCGACCGCGCGAAGGTCGTCATGGTGCGCGGATCGGGGGTCAACATCGACCATTTCGCCCAGAAGCCCCTTCCCGACAAGCCATCGTTCCTCTTCGTGGGCCGGCTCGTGAAGGGCAAGGGGATCCGCGAGTACCTGGAGGCTGCCCGCATTGTCAAGCAGAGCCATCCCGAGGCGTCCTTCGCCGTAGTAGGTCCCTTCGACACGAATCCGACGTCCATGACGCCCGAGGAGCTGCAGGCCTACGTCGACGATGGGACGGTTGTCTTCCATGGCGAGCAGGAGGATGTGCGCCCGTTCCTTGAGGCGTGTTCGGTGCTCGTGCTGCCGTCGTACTACGGCGAGGGCACGCCGAAGAGTGCATTGGAAGCGATGGCGACGGGGAGGCCCCTCATTGTAGCCGACGCGGTGGGCTGTCGGGAGGTCGTGCGAAAGGGTGAAAACGGGATTCTCGTTTCACCGAAAAGCGCCACCGCCTTAGTTGAAGCTATGGTTCATTTTATCGAGCATCCTCAGATGGTTTTCAAAATGGGCTTGGCCAGCAGAGGATTGGCTGAGGAAAGGTTCGATGTATGGAAAGTGAACGGCGTGATAGCAACTACGATGGGAATAATGTGAGCTCTGCCGATGATGGTAGTTTGCTGCTGCCGAGGGCTGCGAATTCTTCGAATGGGTGGAGTTCGGATGAAGAGGCCCCCTTTATGGAAAACAGTGCAAACAGTATCGCGGTAATTGTGACATGGTTCGGAGGGCTTCCTGGTTATTGGCCATATTGGTTAAAGACCGCAGAAGCAAACAAGAGCATAGACTTCCATGTTTTCAGTGATTGCGATATTCGGTCTTCTGCAAGCAACATCATTGTTCATCGAACGACTTTCGATTCAGAGATCAGCCGTTGTAGAAGCATGTTAAACAGAGAAGTGACTATTGCGGAAAGCTATAAATTCTGTGATTGCCGCCCTTTCTTTGGGCTGATATATGCAGATTACTTGGGTGGATATGATTTTTGGGGCTACTGTGACATCGATCTTGCCTTTGGCTCCATTCGTGATTTCGTGACGGACGACATCCTCGCTAAACACGACCGCATCTATCAATACGGCCATTTTTGCCTATTCAGGAACAATGAAAAGATAAACCATCTCATCGAGTTGCCCGGATGCATTTACTCAATGGATGAAATATTCCTTGGGAAAGCGAAAACGACTCCTGAAGAATACTTCGGCCTTAATAGAGTATGTATGATAAATGATATACCTTGGTACACTCGGATAGATTTTGGGGATTTCAGAGCGTCGATTTGTGATCGTCTTGAAGTCGGGCATGGACGCGAGAATTATGAAAACCAAGTTTTTTATTGGGAAGACGGGAAAGCCAAGAGAGCCTTTCTTGAGAACGGCGATGTGCAAGTCGACGAATGGGTTTACTTGCATTGGCAGAAGAAAAAGCCTGCGGCCGAACCTCTGCCGGACGAATGCCTGTCTTTTTTTATCCTTTCGGATCGCTTGATACCAAGGGCGAGCGGGATTCCCACTGTTGAGGAGATATCCTCGCTCAACTGCTCGCAAGGAAAAAAGATCCAAAAGCACAATCTGCGCAAATATTATCGAGGTAAAGTTAAAGATTTCTTGTTGAGCGAATTAGCTGAGAAAAAAATAGCATCGAGGCAATATCGGTACCGGCTTTTTGAAGGAAAAAAACGCCGAAAGTATTATCTATGACAGCTCGAAAGATCGTAATCACCGTAGACTCTTACGCACCGAAGACAAACGGCATACAGCGTGTAACGCAATATCAGGCCGAAGGTTTATCTACGCGAGGGTATGATGTTGTTGTTGTGACGTCAGATGTTAAAGGTGCGCCGTCTGAGGAAAAGATCAACGGCGTTACTGTCAGACGCGTTAATGCTCATATGTGGCATATGTGGCATAGAGGCGATCGCAAAGGCTTCCAAGAAACTGTCGTTTCCGCATGCGCGGATGCCGATCTAGTAATAAACGTTTCCGCGCAATCGTTTGCTGCCGCTTGGCTGTTTCCCGTGTTCGACATGTTGCGTTGTCCGAAAATGCTCATTATGCACGGTATGCATGATTTTGCCTGGAAGAAAACCGACTTTCGTTCGCCAAAGGCGTTTGTGATGAAAGTCGTGAGAAATATTCGATGGAGTGAATTCTACCATCGAAATCTTCCCAGTCTTAGAAAATATAACCTTGTGACTCATCTACATGGGCAAGATGGATCGTTTCGATGGTTCGAAGGCAAGGGAATTGGTCAGAACCGCGTGGTTATGAATGCGGCACAAGATGGGTTTTTTGCTGACGAAGTGGCTTTCGACGAAAAAAGAGGTTTGATTTCTGTCGGAACCTATTGCGCTGGAAAGAACCAAAAGATGATTCTTAAGGCATATTATCGATCGGGAATTGATAGTCCATTAGCGCTTATTGGCCCTAGCAAAAACGCCTATTTCCACAAACTCGTCCGCTTTAATCAAAAACTTCAGCGCAAATACGGCATTAGAGACGTTTCGATTTTAGCGGGCCTGCCGAGAGCAGAGACGATTTCAAGAATCAAATCGGCCGCTGTTTATGTTTGTTCCAGTAGGCAGGAGTTTTTTCCTGTTTCTGTGGTCGAGGCTATGGCGGCGGGAACCGTATGGATTTCCACGAATGTTGGCGTCGTCAAACATTTGCCCGGGGGTGTTGTCGTTAACGGCGTAAAAGAGATGGCAGAAAGATTTGAAGAGCTGAGCCGATGTTTAAACGACAGGCTTATCTTGGCAGAAGAAGGACGGGCGTACGCCTCAAAGAATTTGAGCGAGGGTGTTGCGGTGGACGTTTTATGCAGATGTGTTAACGAGACGTGCGAGAAGAGGAAGGGGAGCGCATGACTCAGGATGACGGATTTGCAAAGCGTTTCTTAAAGTGGGCGCGCTACTCTTTATGAGACGGGATTGTCAATGAGCCGTATAGGCGTCGATTAAATCCAGAGCCATTTACAATAATTAGCTCTGATTGTACTGGTGGCTGCATGTACCACGATCTTGGCAGGGAATTCCTTTCCCCTACGATAAACCTCTTTATGGATGCGCCTGATTTCGTGCGCTTTTGCGCTGAGTATCGAAGATGTTTGAATACCCCTTTGCGCGATGCAGGGGTTCATCCTATCGAAGGCTACCCTATGGCGACTTTAGGGGGAGGGGTATCTTTGCATTTGGTCCACTATGCGAACTTTGAAGAGGCAAGAGAAAAGTGGGAGATTCGCGCAGGAAAAGTATTGCCTGACGAAGACAGGATTTTCTTCATTATGAATGATAGGAATAACTGCACGGAGAATGATTTGCGCGCTTTTGCGAATTTGCCATATCGACATAAAGCTTTGTTGGTGCATAGGCCGAGGAAAGACATTGAGTGCTCTTATTATATTAAAGGATACGAGCAAGAGACTGAGGTCGGCATAATGACCGCCTATGCTGGCTTGGTAAAGAGAAATTACGATCAATTTGATTGGGTTGAGTTTTTAAATGGGTGCCAGGTCTCTTTTTAAAAACTTCAATAGGGCAGGCAGTGTTGAAACGAATCGGTATGTTGCTCGACCAGGCGGCTCTAAGGTAAAAGGAGAGTGACTGGTCGATGACCCTCTTATTAACCGTATTGGTATTTTTGATATGGGTATGTGCTCTCGTAAATTCAAAAGGTGATGTTAGCTCGCCGTCGGTGTTGATAACGAGTGGGTTCTTAATAAGCGTATTCGTTTATGTTGCATTCTCCTCCTCTTGGGGATCCGACGTGACGATCAATACTGTTTTGGTCATATCGGGAGGATTGATTTCTTTCATTCTGGGAGAAGCAGCCGCCAAGCATCTATTTCTTGTGAGGAAACCAGAAAGGCTGGCGACCTACGCTTTGCCCAAGATGCCTCCTTTGGCTAACGCATTTTTTGCGGTGCTTGTCCTAGTATGCATTCTGGATATTGTTTTGCAATATCAATCCATCACCAACTTGGTGTCGGCTGCGACTGCTGACCCGGTTTTAGGGGCTTATCGGCAGAGATTGACAGAGGCATCCATGCCATTTTATCTGAAACTTTTCAATAACATCCTAATTCCGACTTCAGCACTTTTATCAGCTTTCGTAATGGTATTTTACAAAGGGCAAAGGAAGTACTGGCTCGTCTTCGCGCTCTGCTGTTTAGCGAGCGTGTTAACAAGCAATAGAAGCGGAGTTCTTTGTTTTGCAATATCATTAATCGTACTTTGGCTCTTCAAGAAGGGGTGTACAAGCAACTGGAGCTCTTTCCACATGAAACTGATTGTGAAAGTTGCATCCGTTGGTTTGCTTGTGGTCGTTCTTTTCAGTGTCCTCGGTACTCTTACCGGGAAAATAATTGATATTCCTGATGCTGTTGAAGCTTTTGGCATATATGCTGGGGCATCGATTGCTCTTTTTGATCAGTTCTTGAATGAGTTTATTTATTCACTGAATAATTTTGGTAGTGAGACGCTATACGGAGTTTCTGGCTTTTTTAATATTGTTGGTTTTGACTTAGGTGATGGGATCTATAAGTTCTTGCCATTTTCATTTATCGGCGATTCCGGATTTACGGCGAACACTTACACGGGGTTGCGACGCCTTATCCATGATTATAACTATGGTGGGGCGTTTTTCATCCTATTTTCCATGGGCTTTCTCTACTCAAAACTGTACCAAGCTGCAAAGTCATCTTTTTGTGGAGGATGGTTTTTCCAGTTTTGCTCTATGCTCTTGTTTCAGCCTATTTAGTGCTTGAAGGAGTCGATGAGCTCTTCTTCTTCTCAGCGCTTACCGTTTCGGCGCTTTTGATGTATGTCCTACTCTGGTTATTCTCTCGGTTCTTTGGCGGAAAGGAGCTGAAACGTGAGCGCTGAAATGAATACAATGGACGTTGTCTTATTCGGATTATGTGATGCTGACTATATCCAAGCGGCCTATTCTTCTATTGAAGATGTGGCTGCGATAATAACGCCTTGTGCCCGCAGGTTCGAGAGGGTATGGCTTTCTATCCGCTTAGCGAGGATGGTTGATTTGCCGCTAAAAGGCTTATTTTGCCGCTTGGATATAAAGAGCGCGCATATAGAGTTGCCCGAAAACCCAATATTCATTTTCTTTGAATCCAAGTACGCCTATTCAGCCGATTACGTTAATTATTTAAAAAGCAAATACCCGGCAGGAAAATACGTGTTCGTCATGGTGAATCCCGTTTCGATACGTGATCGATTCTCTTTTTGGTCTGACCGTCTTGAAGAGTTTGACCTTGTCGTTTCTTGTGTTCCTGAGGATGCAAAAAGGTACGGCTGGGCTTACTATCCCAGTTGCTATTCGAAAAGCATTGACGATAAGGACGCTGTTATCAAATGCGATATAACGTATACCGGCTATACGGGTGTAGATCGAGATTCCGAAGTTGAGCGACTCTATAACTACTTCACCGAAAGAGGTTTAAAATGCGATTTTACCATTATCGGAAAAAATCCGAGATGCTCTGCTGCATCGGGGATTAAATACAAAAAGAGATACCTACCGTATCGTGAGGTAGTGAAAAAAACGATAAGGTCCAAAGCTGTGCTTGAGCTTACGCAAAAGAGCCTCGATTACGCTACTTTACGGACGATGGAGGCGTTGAAATACGGCAAGAAACTGATTACTTGCAATAGCGCTGTGGTAGATATGGAGCATTACAGGAAGTCAAATATTGCGTTGGTGAATGACATTCCCGGGATTGATCTGAATGAATTTCTGAATTCGCCGTTTGAGGAAATTCCACAAGATGCTTTTTCGCCTTCAGGGCTCGTTCGATTTATAAAAATGCAGCTGCGGTAAATTGGTGAGATGTAATGAACGGAGCAGGCTTGCTCGAATCGATTCGCCTCGATCGAGAGCGAATATCTGGTTGATTATGCCCGGAGCCTGTAAATTCGTAGCGATGTTTGACAAATTATTGTGAACATAAAGTCTCTGGCCAGCAATTTATCCATTGCCTTTTTAGCCCAAGGCGTTAGTCTCGTGCTGAGCATTACCATGTCGCTTCTCGTTCCTAAAGTGCTCGGGGTTGATGAATTCGGCTATTGGCAGCTATTTCTTTTTTACACAAGCTATGTTGGTTTCTTCCACTTTGGTTTAAACGACGGCGTGTACCTGCTTAATGGCGGTCGAGTTCGATGTGAGCTCGACAAGCGTTCCGTGAATTCACAGTTTTGGTTTGGGGCGGCTTTCCAGTGTGTGTTTGCAGGAATAATTCTATCGTCCAGCTTGGGTGGAGGATTTGGAGATCAGCGAGGGTTCGTACTTGCGGTTACCGCACTGTTCCTCGTGCTCAATAACGCATCTGGCTACCTTGGCTACGTATTTCAAGCGATAAATGAAACAAAGCTGTTCTCGTTTTCAATCATTATAGACAAACTTGTTTTTCTTGCGCCGCTGTGTTTGCTGCTTGCGACGGACGTAACGGATTTTCGATGGTATGTTGCTGCATATGCCTTATCGAAGCTGTGCTCGTTGGTCTACTGTGCAATGCGTGCGAAAGATATTTTGGCCTCAGGCTTCCTGGGCTTACATGATACTGCTTACGAATGCGCAAAAAGCGTCGGTGTGGGAATAAAGCTGATGCTTGCAAACATTGCAGGAATGCTTGTACTGGGCATTGTGAGATTTGTGGTTGATGCCGTTTGGGGAATAGAGATTTTCGGCCAGCTTTCATTCGCTTTATCGATGGTGAGTTTTTTCATGGTTTTCATTTCCCAAGCAAGTATGGTGCTTTTTCCTGCGTTGAGGCAATCTGAGGAACATGAGCTTTCTCGTTACTTTTCGGTTTCTCGGGACTGGCTTTCACTGCTTCTACCAGCCGTATACATACTTTACTTTCCGGCTAAATGGCTTCTCTGCCTTTGGCTTCCGCAATATGGAGCGAGCCTATCGCTGTTCGCGCTTCTTTTACCCCTGTGCTTGTTTGACGGGAAGATGAGCCTTGTGGGGACTACTTTTTTCAAAGTGCTGCGCATGGAGGGTTCGCTGCTTATAGTGAATATGATAACGATGGCCTTCAGCACCATCGGGGCTTGTTTGGGTGCATTCGTGTTTCATTCTGTAGAGGCGGTAATTCTGTCAGCAGTAGTTGCCATTATTGGGCGATGCTCTGTTTCGGAATTATTGGTAGGTCATCATGTAGGAGCTACGTGGTCGCCGCTTGGTCTAGGCGAGATAATTTTGACGGTCATCTTTCTTTTCGTGGTAATTACCGCTGACGATCAAATTGCCTGGGCTGAGGTAATCGTAGCCTACCTGCTGTATCTTCTACTTTTTCGAAAAAACGCCATGACGCTTTTTGCAAAACTCAGGCGACTGAAAGTGGGGGGTCAGAAGTGAAGGTAGTCGTCCTACGGCCAGCACCTGGGCCGCGTGGCCGAGGGCAGGATCGTCCCCGGCAAGGAGCGCGAGCGGCTATGAGGATGCTGATCACCGGCGGCAACGGGCAGCTTGGAAACGAGCTGCGGCGCTGCCTGGAGGCCATGGAGGCCGAGATAGGGCCCGTCCCCGCCGAATACGCGGGGGCGCAGGTGGACTATACCGACTACGATGTCCTGGACATCTCCGACGCGCATGCCGTGCACGCGTGGTTCGCCGAGCACGGCCCCTACGACCTCGTGGTCAAGGGCGGCGGCCACGAACGTCGACGGCTGTGAGCGCGATGAGGCGGGTGCCTTCCGCGTGAACGCCATCGGGTCGGAGAACCTGGCGCGCGAATGCGAGAGGTGCGGCGCGAAGTTCGTGCAGGTGTCGACCGACTACGTGTTCCCGGGCACCGAGCCCGAGCCGCGCGTCGAGAGCGACCCGACGGGCCCTGTCTCGGCCTACGGGCGCACGAAGCTGGCCGGTGAGGAGCGCTCGCTCGCGGCCTGCAGCCGCTGCTTCGTGGTGCGCACGGCGTGGCTGTACGGCTACGTGGGCAAGAACTTCGTCAAGACCATGATGCGCCTCGGCGCGGATCGCGGCGAGGTGACCGTGGTGGACGACCAGCTGGGCAACCCCACGTCGGCGAACGACCTGGCGCACGAGATCCTCGAGATCGCCGCCACGGAGGACTACGGCGTGTACCACTGCACGAACGAGGGCGCCTGCTCTTGGGCCGACTTCGCCGAGGCGGTCATGGAGGGCGCGGGCCTCGACTGCAAGGTCGAGCGCTGCACGTCCGAGGAGTACGCGGCCATGAACCCCGCGTCCGCGAAGCGCCCGGCGTACTCGTCTTTGCGCAACAAGCGCCTCGAGGACATCGTGGGCGACAAGATGCGCCCCTGGCGCGAGGCTCTGGCCGAGTACCTTAAGAACCTACCCGAACTGGAAGGCTAGAGGAATGTCCGAGATATTTGAGCCGAAGCGGATCATCGTCACCGGCGGAGCCGGTTTCATCGGGAGCAACTTCGTCCACTGGGTGGTCGACAACCAGCCCGAGGTGCACGTGACCGTGCTCGACGCGCTCACCTACGCCGGCAACAAGGAGAACCTCGCCGGGATCCCGGAGGGACGCATGGACTTCGTCCACGGCGACATCTGCGACGCGGCGCTGCTGGACGAGATTGTGCCGGGGGCCGATGCCATCGTGCACTTTCGCCGCCGAGTCGCACAACGACAACTCCATCGCCGACCCGGAGCCCTTCGTGCGCACCAACGTGCACGGAACGTTCCGCCTGTTGGA
>OLSE01001661.1_pt1 | contig 16365 bp, 30 predicted proteins | sample 1673191 | NCBI WGS metagenome assembly OLSE01 (sample SAMEA3136764, study PRJEB25190) | human gut metagenome | biome: human gut; feature: human-associated habitat; material: faeces | place: Austria | collected 2013
TTTTTTTATTTATATATATAGTTAATCTATAAGATTATATATATTATATAATTAATATATATTAATATATATATATAGTCTAAAAAGTATGAATCATGTTTTTTTTAAATCTATAATTTTTTCACAAATAGAAATTTTTTCTTGAAAAATCATAAATTTTTTATTATTTTTCCTAACAAGTCTGTTTGCAATTAAGGTCAAAATGTAAACAATTTCACCCAAAATGTAAGCAATTCACCCCAAATTGTAATCAAGTGCAAAAATTACTTAAATGTAATCATTTTTGATTAAAATGCAAACATTTTATGCCGAAATGTAAGCAATTCGCTTTAAAATGTAAAAAAATCAGTATTAAAAACAAGCATTTTTGCCGTAAAATCAACACATTTTGTAAGCTAAAATAAAAATCAAAAAAATTCAAAAAAACTATTGACAACTTACCACACGGTAAGTTATAGTAACGGTACGAGCTAAAAATAATAGCTTGAATAAACAAAAGAAGGGAGTGAATAGCTTATGGGCAGGAGTAAAAACAGGCATCAAAAAAAGCTATCAAGAGATGAAAAAATAAAAATGATTGAGATCGCCATCAACATCATTATAGCCATTTGTACTATCATAAGTACAGTAGCAAACATTTTCAAATCATAATAGCTTTATTTAGCGGGTGGGAGCTATCCTCTCACCCTGCCTGCTTTTATTATATCGTTCGATAAGCGAAAAGTCAATGAAAAGTATAAGAAATTTAAAAACTATCAGGAAATTTTTGTTTTATGGTTGCTTAGTATGTAACTGTCTAACTACATTTGCAAGTACAAGTTTTAAGAAGATATTCAGTGCCATAGGATTGATATTTGCAGTCCCGCTACTTGTAATTATTCTTCTTGAATTAAGAACAGAAGGGGATAAACATGAACGGAAATAAAGATTTGAGTTGTGTAATGTGCGGAAAAGAAATTGATTCACCTGTAATGGTGCAGATGATGTGGCTCGAACCGGATGAAAGTACGGCAATACGAGTAGGAACATCATTACATCAAGTGTGTACATCATGTGCTGAAAATATAAAAAACTTTATTGAAAGAAGGAATGATAATGAAGAACAAGATATTTAAAAGATATGCTATGTATAAAGAGTATGGCGAAAATTACGGCTCAATTTGTCGTAACTGTTGTAATTTTTGCCAATATGAGTTTGACGGACGTAGGTATAACAAATGTATAGCGTATGGAGTGGACAAAACGAATGATACTACATGGAATGGCAGTTGGACGGGATGTGGTATGTACAATATGCCGCAAGACAGAACATTAATGTCACTTGCAGTAAGAAAAAAATTAATATCGTTAGATAATTTTTAAAGGAGGATTGCTTAATGAATACTACATCTGAAATTGTATATTTAGATATTGACCTATTATATCCGCATTCGGATAATCCGAGAAAGAATGTAGGTGATATAAGCGAATTGTCTGAAAGTATAAAGAAAAATGGAATGTTCCAAAATATGACCGTTGTAAAAGGACATACACTTACTGATGCTGAATGGGAAAAGCTAAATCAAGAATATAAAGAAAATCCAAGTGAAGAAATAAGACAAAAATTGAATAGCAGAAAATCAGATTATGGATTTACTGTTATAATCGGGCATAGAAGATTGGCGGCATCTAAAAAGGCTGGACTGAAAAAAGTACCGTGTATTATAAGTGAAATGAGTTATGAAGAACAATTACGCACGATGCTTATAGAAAATATGCAACGTGAGGATTTAACACCTTACGAGGAAGCACAAGGTATGCAACAAATGCTTGATTTGGGCGAAACTGTTGAAACAGTTGCAGAGCTTACTGGTTTTTCGGCAAGTACTGTAAAAAGACGTACACGTCTATTGTCACTTGACAGTGAGGTTTTTGAAAAGACAGCAGGAAGGCAGGTTACTTTGGGCGAGTATGATAAGTTATTTGAAATTAACGATGAAGAACTCAGAAATAAGGTCCTTGATAGCATTGGTACAAAGAATTTTAATGATGAATTATCTAAGGCTAAACAGAAAGAAAAAAGCATTGCAGACAAGCAGAAGATGATTGAAATATTAAACCAAATAGCAATTCAGGTAGAAAAAGCTGACAGTACAATGAAGTACGAAAAGTATGTTTATAGTGTCAAGGAGGCAATGAAATGCAAAAATCAATATGCCGGAAAAGAACTATGTTATACGAAAAATTCTGTAGGTGATTTGTATTTGTACAGTAAACAAACAGACGAAGAAATCAGAAAAAAAGAAAAGGATGACGAGAAGAAATCTATACGACAAGAGAAAGTGAAAAAGTGTGTTGAGCAGTTGGATATTTTGTCTGAAAGATATTACGAATTAAGAAAAAGTTTTGTTTTGTCGTGCTCAGGGCTGAAAAATAAAACGAACGAGATATTCAGATTGTTACTTGGAAGTGTAGTGAATAATGAAAACTGGAGAAAGTTTGATTTTAAGCCTATATATCCACAATTAGGACTACAAGAAGATGACAAAGCGAATATTGATTTTGATAAGATTGCAGATAAGTTTGCAGAAAAACCGGAATATACCGCATTGCTTGTAGGTTATGCTGTTTACGATGATGGAAAGAAAAATGGCTATCATCAGGTTTTTGATGGAACATATCAAGAAAATAAGATGCTTGATACTCTATATAATGCACTTGAAAAGTTGGGGTATGAAAAATCTGATGAAGAAAGCGAATATTGCAACGGAACACATAATTTGTTTGCAGAAATAGCCGAAGCAAATAATGATTAAAAAATTAAGGAAGGAGAACGGCATATGAAAGAGATGAAATATAGCAGTTCCTACAAAGAAGAATTGCTTGATAGTGGAGAATATAAGGGATTTAAGTATTACATAATCAGTTTAGGTTGGCATCCGTGTGCATATGTAGAAATACCGATTGAGAATGAAGCTTATGGTTGTACATATCAGTGTTATCCGGTAAACAGTATTCAGTGTCATGGTGGGATAAGATATAGCAAGTCGATGTTGTCGTTTCCTGAAGTACATGGACAAGGTTGGTTTATTGGTTGGGATTATGCACATCATGGCGATTTCAGCGGTATTATATCATTTGCAAAAGGGAAGCAGTGGACAGTTGCGGAAATTATCAAGGATGTTCATTGTGTTATAGAACAGTTGAAAGGTGAGATGAAACATGGTGGGAATAGCAATAGATGATGAAAAGCATTGTTGTTGTAATAGCTGTGGAGAAATGAAGAAAGATACAAACCATATGTGGCACATATCGGCACGACAAGAAGAACAACCGGAAAGAATTTCAGTATTTCTGTGTACGAAATGTATGTCTATTTTAAAACAAATGATATGTGCATTTGATAATCTTGAAGGAAGAAAGGAATAAGGTATGAAGATAGATTCATCAGCAGATGTAATAAGACATTTGGCAAAACGTGAAAATAAAAAATTAAAAGAAATTGCTCAAAATATTGGACAGTCAAGCTCGAATTTTTCTAATAAGCTGAAAAATAACAATTTGACAGCACAGGATTTTATTAAGGCTTTGGGATATATGGGATATAGTATATATCTTGCAAAGAATGATAAGCAGGTAATACCTGAAATTCGCAAAGGAATCGGTGACCCGCTAAAGGGAATGGTTGAAGGAGTAATGTACGATACGGTTAAGTCGGATGCTGTATGCCATACCGAATGTATATATGGTATGCACGTTGAATTGTATCGTGATGCGGAAGGCAGATTTTTTGTGGCTGAATATGCGGAATGGGGTAATGGTAAAAACAATATCTCACCTATTGCAAAAAAGGATGCCTATAGGCTATACAAGGCTTATGGAGATGGCTCATGTGATTATATGTTTGAATAAAATTGCCGGTACAGAAAAAAACAAAAAAATTAAAAAAATTTCAAAAAACACTTGACAACGGTGGAGGTACTGCTACGATACGTCCGTAATCAAAAAACAACGGATATTTTAGGAGGAGAAAAACCATGTATGACAAGATGATAGAAAAGACAATAACAGAAGCAAGAGAATACAGTGCAAAATATAGTTGCACAACAAGGGTATTATCAGACGGACAAACACTTGTTTGGTATGATGACAACACAGCTGAATGCAACAAGGCATATTACGAAAAATCAGGTTATTGGACAACCTTAATTTTTGAAAACGGTCACAGAGTAGAAGCATAAAAAAGATAAGCTGAGTGGTAGCGGCAAGGTCTACCACTCACAAAACAATGAGTTTTTTAGCAAAGGAGAGGGATAGAGATATTATGAATTTAACAAAAAATGAAGCAAAATATCGAATCAGATTAATGCAAGAAAATCATTATACCAAAGAAGAACAGCAAGAAATAGATGTTGCAATTAAGAATCAAAACCTTAGTTATAAGCGTGTATATTCAGATTTAAAGAATGGATTGTTATATTTTTTTATACTTGAAATTGGAGTAAGACGAGCAACAAAGGCATTTCAATTATTGGGAAGTAGTTTTGCAACATTGGAAAGAGCAATGAGTTGTTTAATCAGAAGTTGATTTAAAGGAGAAGATGAAATGGAAAAAGAGAGAATGTGGAGTGTTATTTCCGAAACATCGGATGAACATAAGCAGATAGTGAAAAAGTGTCAGGAGAATATATGGATAAAGAATAGAGGAGTGGCATTTGATGATGACCCGCTTTTTGAACAGGACAGTCCGTATGTATTTGCAAGAACCGAAACAGTAGAAGGTTTAAAAGTCTTTTTTGAGCATGGAAACTGGGCGATAAGAAATGGTATCTTGTATAATGACTTGATATTTATAAATCAAGTGAATGGCGGTGATGAATGGTGGACGTTGAAGTATGACAAGTCTAAGGATGAATATGTTCCGTTTGAAAGTATAACATTCAGATTCATGATTGAACGTGGTGAATTTGAAAAATACATCGAAAGACTTGAAAATGCTACGATTGAACAATGTAAAAATCTTAAATATTAATTGATTGAATTTTAGGAGGGAAAACAAATGTCTTATGATTTAAGAACAAGAAATGGACACAACATGTACGATATGTCAAGTATGCTTCAGAAGTCTATACGAAGATGCAACTATGAACTTGCCGGATATGCCGCAATGGAATTGTTCGGTAGGTATTGGAAGTATCTTTGGAGAAGACTGATTGTTATATCGGCTGAAGATTGCTACGGAGTTATAACGAGGGAGATTATATCTTTATACTATGCCGACCTTGCGGCAAATCAGGACAGAAAAGGATACGATAGAGACCCTTTGTTTGTTGCTAAAGCAATTACACTGTTATGTACGGCTAAGAAAAACCGAGATGCTTGTTACTTTGCTTGTAATTTTATGTTGCCGGATAGAGTGCTGAACGAGGACGAAATTGAACATATTAATATAACAAAATGCAAGTTGAATGATAACGTACCTGAATGGGTTTTTGATTATCATACATACAGAGGTAGGGCGAATGGTAAACGTGACCTTGATATGGTTATATCAGAACAGGAAGCATTGACACCAAAACAAATAAGTCTTTTTGATAATGAAGATTGGAGTAATTATTTTGAGGATAGAAAACGCAAGGGGCAAGTTGGACCGGGTGAGTGGAACGACTTCTTGAAATTCAAAGAACAATGCGAGCAGAAAAAGAAAAATTGTTAGGTGGAAAAATATTTGAAAAATTTTAAAAAATATATTGACAACGGTGGAGGCTCTGCTACGATACGTTTACGGTCAAACAATGACCGCAAATTTACCGGAAGGAGTACGATGCCTTTGATAAGTCGAAGAAAACGAAGGAGACGGGGACCGAAACATTTAAAGAAAAAGCCAATCAACCTCAAAAACTTAATCACAAGCGGGCTGATTGACTTAACCATTTCGGTAATAAGTGCATGGATAATTAAGCACTTATTATAAGCGGCAGGGGGAGAAATCCCCCTCGCTTATCCTTATTATAGCATAAATAGTTATTTTGTCAACATAACAAGGAGTGATTTTTATGAAGGATTTAATTTTGACTGCATGTGGATTTTTAGCAGTTATCGGTATTATAAAATTTTTGATATGTATTGTAGCTTATTTAAAAAGAAAGTAGGAGTATAGCAATGATACGATGTAATAATTGCGGTAGAATTTATACTGATGACAGTGAGCTTCCAAAAATTCTTGACATCATGGAAAGAGATTACGATGGAGCTTTCAGAACTGTAGATAGATGTATTTATGAAGGGCAAGAAGTGGAAATTACAGAATCTCATTATGAGGAAGTGTTTAATGGGTGCGGAAGTTGTTGCTGTGATGATTTTCTTATGGATATAGATAAGGATAGCGATGGCTTCAATGATGCACAAATAGAAGAAATATGGGAGATGTTTACGGACGTTCCGATTGATGAATCTGAACGTCTTGAAGCAGAGTGGTTTGGCTTTCCTGCCGGAACGTCAAAATATGATATATGGCAGTGGTTTGATAAACATTACAGTAAAGGTATTTATGAATTGGTATATTAGGAAGGTGACGTATTATGAATGCAGAATCGGCAAAAATGACTGAAAAAATGAAAGAATTAATTAAAGACAATCTAAACGCATATAAGGCAAATTTTAAGTACATAAAAATTATTCCGGCTGAGTATGACGGTGGGTTTTATGTATTTACAAGCAAAGAACAAGTTGAATCGGGTAGTTTGACTGAGTATTGCCCTAACATTGATTATCTCAATGGATGGTTGTATGGTGCAGTACAGGCAATTCATAAGAGATGTGGTGAGAGAAAGGAACTTTAATATGACAATTCGAGAAATTGAAAAAATAACCTTTGCTGAAGCACAGAACATGGCAATCGAAACCACAGAAATTAAAGAACATGAATGTTTCTTTGTGGAGCTTGGTGAATATTTTGGATATTCCGTTCTGATATTCAAAAATGGTAGACATATTTATCATGCAAATGATTATGAATTACACCATTCACTCACAGTTGAAAAAAAGGGGAAAGAAGGATTAAAGCAATATTATATCAAATCGTTAAGTAAGAAGTTATTTACTAATGCAGAATTGCTTGAACCGATAGGCTCTTATGATGAATATAACAGAAAAAATAATTTTCTTCGTAATTATTGGATTATGAGATATGACTATATCTCTGCGTTCGCAATTACGGAGGAGGACCAAAACGCTATTGAAGAAGGAAAGAAAAGTCATCCTTTCTTTAATTCGATGTCATTTTGTTATGTGGGAGATGAAAAAATAATTCATGAAGAATCAAAGTATTTTGAACATCTGCACAATGAGTTTGAAAAACTATCCGATGATTTGGATACATTCAGAGAAATGGTATCAACTGAGTTGGCGAATCACGAAGCTTGTGTTACCTGCGATTATACAGATGCTCTTTCTGCAATGGGATTAACATTTTCGGAGTTATCTATTGAAAAACAAAGAATTGTTAAAGAAGAATTAAAAAAGCAGATTGATTGGTATTAAAATTATGATGATAATTACATAATGGATGGAGAAATAATATGACTTATATAGGATTGGCAAAAAAGATTAAGATCGCATATAACAAATTAAGACAAAACGAAGTATATAAAATCTATAATGTCATGTGGAATGACAAATTAGGAATATCAGAAATTACAGTTGAAAATGATGGAGGATTTAGAGCAATCATTATCGGAAATACGAGTGGTGTAAAATCAAGGGGTTATATGTATTTGTTTTATACCAATAATAAGATAGAATCTTTTCCAAGTATTAAGGAAATAGAACGTAGGTTAAAAATGGTTGCTAATCAAGAAATTTTGATAGATGAAAATGCGAAATATTTTGACTGGGAACAATATGGAACATTGGGAAAGCAGAGAGTATATTTTTCGGAAATAATTTTAAATACATTGAAACGATGATTTGGAAGGTTAGAAATGGAGAGATATTATGAGAACAAATGCAAAAGAAAGAAAAAGTAATGCAAGACAGTGGTATTCTCTTTTGATAAATAGTTATAATTCAAAATCAGCAGTTGTTGTACAAAGATATGAAAGTTTAAATCCTAATATAAGTAGGGTTCAGTTATTAGCTTGTAATACAATTGGAACACCTGTTGTAATTTCTGAATCAATACATGGATTAACTGGTTGCCTTTGTGAATTATTACAAAATATTAAGAAGTTAGACACGGTAAGAACTTATTATGAAAATGATTTTAATGATTGGCTGTCGGAGAACTACAACATATGCATTACTTATAACGATGGAATGGTTTTGATGATTGAAAGAGAAGATAAAGAATGAAACAACGATTTCAAAAACAAATTAAGTGAGGAATATGATGGAAATAAGAAAACACAAAATAAAAAATAACTGGATATTTGGCGAATATGACTTTTTTATTAATGATAAATTAGTTGCACAATTAAGAAGACAACTTGTCGGTGCCGATTATATATATCTTTATTTTCTTCCTAAACAATATGGTGATTATGATAGAACAAGGATTGATTGGCGATATATAACAAATGAGGAGCTGCTTGAAAAAGCGGTCAAAATCGTAACAAAAAAGTTGTATTTAGAAGCAATGAAAATTTTCAATGGATTAATTCACATATCCATTGAAAATTAAAGAATTAGATAAAGTAAAGGAGATATACATATGAAGATTAAATTTTCAGCACCTACAGAATATGACTATCGAAAGTTTGAGGATACGCTCAGTAGGTCATGCCTTGATGGAAGAATAAAGATTACGGCAACGGATGATGAAGGTCATACAGGAGAGCTTTTTATACAACAAGAATGTATGGATAGGCTTGGAGCAGAATATATTACATCACATATTGAAATTTATTATAATAAAACTTTATGTGGCTGGTTTTTAAAGCTTTCTGAAAATGATTATTACAATGACATTGAGCGAAATCCTGTAAAGGTGATGCAAGTAAAGTTTGAAGGTATTGAAGGCGGCACCGGTCGGGAAATCTACAAAGAAATTGAAACGGAAAAATATTTTCTGAGAGAAAATCATTTCCCAAGAGAGAAATTTGCAAAATGGTATGTATGCGGTAAGCGAAGAATAAGCGATGATGGTTATGAAGCGAGAGCTAATCTTGTTTTTGAATGTAACGGAGAGCAGGAACAAGTTAAGTATGATGATTGGAATGGTGTGGCGGCATACCCTGATACATTCAACGAAAAATTTTCAAGCTTTTTGAAAGGAGATGTGACAGATGAAAATGGAGAAACGAACAATAACTAAAACGTGTGAAGTAAATGTGTACATATCCGAAGATGGTCGTCAATTTGAAAAACTAAGCGAATGCCATGAGTACGAAAAGAAAAAGAGAAGGGAACAGTTGCAACCGGTAATTGATGCTCTTGAAATAGAAGAAGCAAGAGATAAGCACCCATGCGATGGAGAGGAGTATGGAGAATGTAGTGATTGCAGATGGTATAAGGTCAACAACAAAGAAGAAGTCGAACAGCTTCAAAAATATTATAACGCAGAGGATTATTTGAATATAACGGATTTTCCGAGCATCGTATTTATTGAGTGTACTGAAGATGAAGACGTGTACTATACAACATTGGAAGACTGTAAATCATATGTCCGACAGCTATTTTCAGCATTAGGTGTGGATTTTATAAAGTAGAAAAGGTTGGGTGATTAAATGTACTTAGTATATGAAGTAGTAGATGCAGAATGTATGGAAGCAAAAATTAATGAAGATGACATGAGATTGTTTTCATCTTTTAAAAATGCAATGGATTATGCAGAGAGAAGAAGAAAATCACTTATTGATGACGGTTTGATTGATTTTTACGATGAATTTAACGGATGGAGCAGACAAAATATGTCTTGCACCTTATACTATAAATCACCTATAAATATTGTTGGAGAGCCGAAGGAGTACGTTGAAATACATATAATCCAGCTTGACGTGGACAAACATAATGATATTGATAATTGAAAGAAGGTATGAGTATGGCGGTATGTAGAATTTGTGGTGTGGAATTTTCCGAAACTATAAATAGTGCCAAAAAAATATGCAACAACGAAAGCTGTTGGGTAAAGGCATGGAATGATGCTATATCACATTTTAAGGATGTGAATTGTACGGTTGAAGAATCAAAAAATCATAGGACTACTTCTGACGAGCATAAACGCATAATTGAAATGTACAGAAACGGAATGAAGCGTAGACAGATTAGCGATATGGTTGATGTTTCATATGAAATGGTATGTAGGATTATCCGTAAAGCAAAGAAATTGAATGAGGTATAGGATATGGCGAAAACGAAAAAGAAAGGGAAAAGACCTGATAACAGAACAATGATAAACAGGGAATTAAGTAAGAAACGTGATGAACTTATCAAGCAAGCGAGTGCTATAGCAATAAATCACTTGAATATAATCCCTTTATATGTGTTGCGTATGCAGTACGGTTTCGGCAAAAAACGAGGTCAAAAATTTATAGCAGAAGTTATGAGAATACATAATGCAGTCGTTAATGGTGAAGTGAGTGTTGAAACTTTAAAATCCGAATTGGATTACGGTATGGATATTCATGTTGAAACCGACTGGAGCGATATTTTAAATGAAGATACCATAAATGAAAATAAATAAAAATGAAGAAAGGTGTGACTTTATATGACATTGGATGAAGCAATAAAACATTGTACAGAGAAAGCCTGCGGAGATTGTTCGGAATGTGCAGAAGAACATCAACAACTGGCAGATTGGTTACGCATGCTAAAGTATTTGAAAGAAAATTCGGTTATGCCGATATATAGAAAACAAGATTGGTTGCAGATTGCAGATTATTATGGTGAAAAACAAATTCCATTGGTGATTGAAGAAATGGCTGAATTAACACAAGCGCTGACTAAGTATATCAGAATAACGCAAGGTGGACAACCAGTGAGAAAAATTATAGGAGAGGTTAGTGAAAATATCAAAGAGGAATTGTCGGACGTAATTGTAATGTTGATACAGTTGCAACATTTATTTTATATTGATGAAGTCGCAATAAATCAGATAGCGGTGGAAAAGTTGGACAGAACGATGAAATTGATGGAGGGAAATAAATGAAATATGAATTAACAGATGAAATAATTGAAGTAGCAGGTAGAAAATTGCACCGTATAAGAGCATTGGTGGATATTATAACACCTTGCGGTAGGCCAGTTAGAAAAGGTGAACTTGGAGGCTGGGTTGAAGAAGAACATAACCTTAGTCAATACGGGAATGCTTGGATATACGATGATGCACAAGTATATGATAATGCTTGTGTGGGTGAGGATGCCAGAGTGTGTGGTGATGCTAAAATTTACGGTAACGCACATATATACAAGAGAGCGGAAGTGAGTGGCAAAGCACAAGTATATAATGACGCATACATAGATAACGATGCTAAAGTGTATGGTCGAACACTAATTTGCGGAATTGCTCATGTGTGTGGTGTGGCACAAGTTTTTGGTAATGCAAAAGTGCTTGGTGAAGCCAGAATAAACGACCAAGCCAAAGTATATGGAAACGCTAAAGTTCGTGGAAGTGCACAAGTTTATGGCGAATCTGAGGTATGTGGTATAGCCGATGTGCATGGGGATACAAATTTGTGCGGTGATGCATGGATACGGGATAATGAATGTTATTTAACAATCAAAGGATTAGGTTCAAGATATAGAGATACAACCATATTTAAAACAAGGAACGGAGATGTGGTTGTAAGGTGCGGATGCTTTTATGGTACATTGACGGAGTTTGTTAATGAAGTTGGAATAACGCATGGTGATAGCAAATATGCCAAAGAATACCTTGCATTGGTGGAGTTAGCTAAAATCCATTTTGGGATTGAGAAGTAAAAGGGTGATACTACAATGAAATGTGAAAAATGCGGAGTTGAAATTGACCACTTAATTATAAGTGTATTTGATACATATGGAGCGGATTATCCGATTAGTGTAGACGTAGAAGAATGTGAACACAATGCAGTCGTGCTTGAAACTGATAAGAATTGGACAGGTTATGAACTTGACGGCGATGAAGCAAACAAAGATATACACTGTCCGATATGTGGTTCTAATCCTTTCAAAAACGATGAAATACAAATATATGACGTGGTTAGAATTGTGAAATTTAAAAGTAATTTATCGGAGAATAGAGAAATTACGGAGGAAAATAAAGATGAAAATACAAATTAATATTGACGGCAAAAATATTGATGCGGAGATTTCAGAAGAAGATGCCAAAGAGCTTGGATTGCTTGATAAACGACCACAGACTGGATACGAAAGAGTTGAGGAAAAAGAATGTTATTTTGTTATCGGTGCGGCGGGTGATGTAAGTAAGCAGATAGAATGTAAAGCTATATCAGACCAAAGACGTAGAGACTGTGGTAATTATTACAATGATGAAACTGTTGCTGAAAACAACGCAAGAGCAGACCGATTATTACGTTGCCTACGGCAATGGCAGGCATCACACGATAGAGCGATTACATTAAAAGATTGGAAAAATACAAATATAAGCAAATATAAAATTAAATATAGTTACACAGATGATTGTGTATTTGCGTGTGAAGAATATGGTTGGAGAGAACTAAATGTTGTTTATTTTTCATCAACAGAAAAAGCGGAACAAGCGATTGAAGCATTTAAACACGAGTTGTTCTGGTACTATACTGAATATATGCAACGATTAGACGAGATAGAAAACTAAGAAATACCTTTTGAAGTGAAATAGAAGTATGAAGATAGAATTATGCTTTAAATAGCTTGACATCATTTGACTGCAATGTTATAATAACATCAAAATATACGAGGAACAATAACCGTCCTATATGTACAAGGGCGGTTATTTCACTGTAAGGATTGAGATTACATTTGTGTAACCTTAAAAGAATGATTGTTTCCCGTAAACATTGGCGACGCGATGCTTATAAAATAAAGGAGATACGAAATGTTTAAAATTTTGCATACTGACGGAAATGCAAGACGCGGCGAATTTCATACGGTACACGGAGTTGTACAGACACCCGTTTTTCAGAACGTCGGAACAATAGCGGCAATAAAAGGTGCTGTAAGTACAATGGATTTAAAAGAGATAGGCTGTCAGGTTGAACTTTCAAATACCTATCATTTACATTTAAGACCCGGCGACAAAGTTATAAAACAGCTTGGCGGGCTTCACAAATTTATGAATTGGGACAGACCTATTTTAACGGACAGCGGCGGTTTTCAGGTGTTTTCACTTGCAGGTTTGAGAAAAATAACAGAAGAAGGCGTCAGCTTTAATTCACATATTGACGGTCACAAAATATTTATGGGACCTGAAGAAAGTATGCAGATACAGTCAAACCTTGCGTCTACAATAGCAATGGCATTTGACGAATGTATTGAAAATCCCGCACCGTACAAATATGTAAAGGACTCATGCGACAGAACGTACAGATGGCTTGTTCGTTGTAAAAAAGAGATGGAAAGACTTAATTCGCTTGACGATACAATTAACAAAAATCAAATGCTTTTCGGTATTAATCAAGGCGGAACTTTCGATGATATAAGAATTGAGCATATGCAGAGGATTGCAGAACTTGATTTACCGGGATATGCGATAGGCGGTTTGGCGGTTGGCGAGAGCCACGAAGAAATGTATCATATTCTTGATGTTGTACTTCCTCATGCACCTGTAAATAAGCCGAGATACTTAATGGGTGTCGGAACACCGTCAAATATTATTGAATCGGTTGCAAGAGGTGTAGACTTCTTTGACTGTGTTATCGCGTCAAGAAATGCAAGGCACGCATTTATCTTTACAAGAAACGGCACAATGAATTTAATGAACCAAAAATATGAACTTGATACAAGACCGATTGACGAAGAATGTGGTTGTCCTGCTTGCCAGCACTATACGAGAGCATATATAAGACATTTGTTCAAGGCAAAAGAAATGCTTGGAATGAGATTGGCAGTTCTTCATAATTTGTATTTTTATAATGAGCTTATGGAACGCATCAGAAAGGCAATAGAAGAGGACAGATTTGAAGAATTCAGACGTGAAAATGTTGAAAAGCTTGCACAAAGACTTTAATAGTGCAAAAACTATAATTAAATGACAATTCTATATTGCTTTTTTGTGAAAGTTTTGGTATAATATTATACAATATGAATAACAATTTAAGGAGGATACCATAGATGAGAGCAAAGTATAAGAGAGTGCTTTTAAAAATAAGCGGAGAGGCACTTGCGGGAACAAATGGATTTGGACTTGATGAGCATACTATTGCACATATCAGTGAGAACATAAAGAAAATTGTGGACATGGGTGTACAGGTTTCAATCGTTGTAGGCGGAGGAAACATCTGGAGAGGACGAAGCAGTGAAAATATGGACAGAACAAGAGCTGACCATATGGGTATGCTTGCAACTGCGATAAATGCGTTGGCACTTTGCAGTGCACTTGAAAACTGCAATGTACCTACAAGAGTGCAGACTGCGATTGAAATGCGACAGGTGGCAGAACCTTATATCAGAGGTAAGGCTGAAAGACATCTTGAAAAGGGCAGAGTAGTAATATTCGGCTGCGGAACAGGTAATCCGTTTATGTCAACAGATACAGCCGCCGCACTTCGTGCAGTTGAAACAGATTCACAGGTTATATTGCTTGCAAAGAAAGTTGATGCAGTATATGACAGCGACCCTAATATAAATCCTGACGCAAAGAAATATGATGTACTTTCATTCAGTGATATACTTTCAAAAAATCTCGGCGTAATGGATTCAACTGCGGCATCAATGTGCCGTGATAATAATATGCCTATACTTGTTTTCGGTCTTAGCGACCCTGAAAACATTGTAAGAGCGGTAAAAGGCGAAAAAATAGGTACACTTGTAAATAATGAGGGAAAACTTTAAGATTAATTGATATATTTAAGGAGGAATTTTAAAATGGGTAAGTATCCTGAAATTGAAGAAAAGATGGAAAAAAGAATAAACGGTTATGCGGGTGAATTAAAGACAATCCGTGCAGGACGTGCAAACGCGTCTGTACTTGATAAAGTTGCTATTGATTACTACGGCACAATGACGCCTGTCCAACAGGTAGGTTCAATCTCATCACCTGAACCGAGATTACTTGTTATTCAACCTTGGGACGCAAGCGTTTTAAAGGAAATCGAAAAGGCAATCAATGCGTCTGACATCGGTATAGCACCTCAAAATGACGGTAAGGTTATAAGACTTAACTTCCCTCCGCTGACAGAGGAAAGAAGAAAAGAACTTGTTAAGACTGTAAAGAAGTATACAGAAGAAGCTAAGGTACAAATTCGTAACGCAAGACGTGACGCGATTGATAAGTACAAGGCTATGAAGAAAGACGGCGAAATCACAGAGGACGATTTGAAAGAAACAGAAAAGGATATACAAGACTTGACAGATAAGTATATTAAAGAAATTGATAATATCAGTGCCGCAAAGGAAAAAGAAATCCTTGAGGTTTGATAATTAAAATCACTACGCATATGACCGGCAGGCTAAGTCTGCCGGTATTGTGCTAAATAGAGAGGTATCGTATGTTTTTTTCAAAGAAAAAGAAAATCAATGAAATAGATATGTCAAGACTTCCGCAGCATATCGGAATTATAATGGACGGTAACGGCAGATGGGCGAAAAAAAGAGGTTTGCCGAGAAGTGCCGGACACAGTGCCGGAGCGGATTCACTGAAAAAAATTATCACAGAGGCAAATAATCTCGGTGTAAAGTATATAACGGTATATGCTTTTTCAACGGAAAATTGGAAACGACCGAAAGAAGAAGTTGACTATCTTATGTCGCTTTTGCTTGACTATCTGAGAAATGCCGAAAAAACTCTTTCGGGAGAGAATGTTGTTATTCGTGTAATCGGTTCAAGAAAAGGTCTGTCCGAAGAAATTTGCCGTCAGATTATAAAGACAGAGAATTTTACAAAGAATAATACAGGAATTGTTATGAATATCGCTCTTAACTACGGCGGTCGTGAAGAAATTGTCAATGCGGTAAAAAATATCTGTAAGGACGTTAAGGACGGCAAGCAGAATGTTGATGATATTGACGATGAAGTTTTTTCAAGCTATTTGTATACCGCAAATCAGCCTGATGTTGACTTGCTTATCAGAACAAGCGGTGAGCAGAGATTGTCAAACTTTATGCTTTGGCAGGTAAGCTATGCGGAAATGTGGTTTACCGATAAGCTATGGCCTGATTTTAAACCGGCTGATTTACATAAGGCTATAATCGACTTTCAAAACAGATGCGAGAGAGTTCAATGAAGAATTTATCTACTATGGAGTGATT